>ENA-ORUB01000139-ORUB01000139.1-human-gut-metagenome-genome-assembly--contig:-NODE-139-length-94360-cov-6.016192_pt1 | contig 94360 bp, 97 predicted proteins | sample MGYA00241918_ERZ509200 | MGnify/ENA primary metagenome ERZ509200 (study PRJEB26280, sample SAMEA2338853) | human gut metagenome | biome: human gut; feature: human-associated habitat; material: faeces... | reverse complement strand
GTTAAGCACGCCGCCAGCGTTCATCCTGAGCCAGGATCAAACTCTCGTTAAAAATGTTTGTATCCGGGTCAGAATCGCTTGGCAATTCTGTTCCTGTTTACTGTTTTGGTTCGACATCTTTCGATGTCCGTTCTTGAAAAATCTCTTCAAAGAATTTTCAGGGTTTGTTGTCTATTGTTCAGTTATCAATGTTCTTTTTTATTGTTGCCGTTTCATGCGACAGCTTTTATATTATATCAAAGTGCTTCATGCTTGTCAACAACTTTTTTAAATTATTTTTTGTCGCTTTTTATTTTTATCAGCGACAACCTCTATATAATATCATGTGTATTTTGTTTTGTCAACACATTTTTTGAGGTTTTTATTTTTATTTTCAAAGGCTACCTTACATCCCTTATTATAAATAAAAATCCATCACTTTTCCGTGACAGATTTTTATAATACCATTATCAGTTTCTATTGTCAAGCCTTTTATCTCAACATTGTTGCAATTTTCATAATTATATTATTATCATATAAAAAACTAAGGATCTGATCTTCTCTGATCATTCCCATTGCCTGCTTTCCTATCGTTGTTGTATACAGAAGCGTAATTACGATAAACAGGATCCCTACTATAACAAATGAAATCGTCGTCCCTACCAGAACTCCTGCCAGCCTGTTCAGAATTCCCAGAACCGGAAGTGCTGTCACAAAATCAAGCGCAAACACAACCGCTCTTATCACAATGGTTGCAAACAGGAATGTTACCAGAAACGCGACAATCTCGATAACCAGCTTTGCAAAATATTTGCTTACATATTCCGCAAATGTCGTTACCCCAAGCTTCTGATAAACTTCACTGTTATTATTTTCCAGAAGAAGATTCTTAAATACATCCGGAAGATCTGCCCCCTCGATTGCCACTATCTGCATTTGCTTTGGAACCTCAGCCTCCATGATCGACTGCTCTACCTCTTCCGTTGACACATGTCCATCGAAAATATCTGGTGAAATTCCATACTGCTGCAGCATCTCATCTGACACATTACCATTTACAATATCTTCCACGGTAATTCCTGCTGCTTCCAATGTCTGCTCAGATACACCTGCCGCCGAGAGGATTCCCCGTACCTGCTCTTCCGTAAATCCCGAATTTGTATCCGCTTCTCCCGTGAAGGCTTTTGTCATCGTTTTTATACACTGCTGTTCTACCATCTCATCAATCGGTGTAAGCGAATAAATTGCCTTGCTGACATACGGCGTTGCAAAATACACAACCGCCAGTGTAAGGATCGTCGCCCCAAGCGATACAGCAATCCTGACAGCACCTTTGGCAAATCCTACAATGGCTCCTATTGCTATAATGCCCCCGACAATTACCAATAAAATATTTACTTCCATACTCTACTCCTATTTTACAAGCCGTACCTCTGCAAGTCCGTCTGCATTCATCACCAGGTACTTATTGATTCCGAAAACCGGAATTACTTCTTTTATCTCATATTCTGTCGTTCCTTCAAATTGCTTCACACCAAGCTTGGAATAAATCAGGCAAGAAGTCCCATCATACATGATAACATTTCCATCTGCAATCTTTACATTTCCATATTCCCCGGTAAATGTTTTAGATAATTTCTGATTTCCTTCCATATCATACAGGCGAAGCTCATATTCTCCGCTTTCTTCTTTCAGTATGAACCCAAGATATTCATCGTCATGGAAAAAGCTTTTAATCTGCTTATCCAGCTTTACTGTTTTAGAAAGCTTCGGCTTGTCCGTTTCCTTATAGATCATAAACGACTGATCTCCGACCAGTACAGACTTCTTCTCATCTATAAAAAACGAAGTCGGAACAATTGTGTTTTTGTAAACATCATCAGCAACCTGATATTCTTTGTTTGCTTCTTCTGTATTATCAAAATTCAGGTATCCGACTCTTGTTGCCTCGACACCATCCGCTACACACAAATATGAAATCTGAAGTCTCGTTCCGTTCGGCGAAAGTGCGATTCCAATCGGGTATCCGGTTCCGGTAAGTGAAGCTCTGTGCTCTACCAGTACATTTCCTGTCGCATCATAGCACACAACCATTGGTGAATTTTCGTTATTTAAAATCGTACTGACAATTCCATTTTCCGCAACAGCTATCTTCTCGATCGGATAATTCGTATGGATTTCTCCCTTCGCGCCTTTTTCATCCATAACATAAATATCATTTCCACCGCGCTCTGCGACCGCCATCGCTTTTCCCGACACATTGATAACCGGATCCTTAATCTGATAAGACTGGTTCCACTGCTCTACACCTTTTTTATTGATATACGCAATTCCATCCCGTCCGTATTTGAGCATTCCGTCTGCATATTGCAAATATTTCAGATCACTTGATTCTGTCTCTTTATTTTTATAGCTTTGCAGAGTCCGTAAGCTTGTATATGTCTGCAATTTCACAAGCAGATAGCTGCTGATCAGTGCAAACACAAACGCCAAAATCGTTACCGCCGTCTTTATTCTCTTTTTTACTTTGTACGCCTTTATCTTCTCTTCCAGGTTTTCTTCCGGATCACGTACCTTTACTATCACATCCATAACCTGTCCTTTTCCTGTCGTTAGTTTGTTGTTAGTATACCACAGTTTTTATTCATATGTACAGAAAACTACGGCAGAATCAATTTCTGTCCGATAAAAATCAGGTTTCCGTCCGACAACCCGTTCATTCTGCAGATCGCATCTACATGTCCACTGTCCCCGTATACTTTCTTGCTGATTTTGGCTAGCGTATCACCTTTTTCTACAATATAAATATCTTCACTCATTTCCTGCATTGTGCTCATCGAAGAATTATCGACCTTTTCTTCCTCTGTCGAAGCAGAATCAGAGCCCTCTCCCTGCTGTGGCATCGGATCCTGCTGTTCCTCTGTCTGCGGTTCATTCGTCTGCTCTGACTGAACGGTATTCTCATTTTGTTGCTCATTTGCTGCTTTTACTGTGCCACTGGTTTTCTGCGTTTTTTCCTCGCCCTGCTTCATGATCGAATTACGTATAAATTCCAGGGATGACTGGACACTTTTCATTTTCCCATAATTGTTCAGGGTTGTCACGCCCATGATCAGAACCACAATTACCAGAAACACGCTCGCCACGTATGTCAGCCTGGAAGTTTTCTTCTGCTCCTGCGCCTCAAATCTTTCTTTTACAAGGTTGCGAAAGTCTTTTGCAGCCTTATCTTCCACAACTTCGCTGGGTGTCACGCCAATCTTTTTCCGTGCCGTAATCATATAACTCTGCATTGCAGCATTTTTTTCATAATAAACATAATGCCCGCCAATCTGCATCAGCTCTTTATATTTGTAACAATAATACTGTTCTTCCACCTCTGCATTATCTTTTAATATAAAAATAGTATTTCTTTCGGGAAAATATTTTTCATGGGTATTGAATATCTTCGTATCTATCGCCATTCGCACGCCCGGTCTGCAGAGCATCCAGCCAATCATCGTACCCTCTTCAAAATATTCCTTTTTCTCCTGCTCTGCTTTTTCAAAATTCTCCTGTGAAATGATTTCATTTTCATCACTGGAAAATTCCATGCAGATCGCGCCAAAAATATAGAGACACTCCTGTCCTTCTGTTACTTCTTTTTTACCGACCAGAAATGCACCTGCCTGTTCCTTATCTGCTTTATCACAAATCTGATTCAGAAATGTATCTACATAATCTTCCACGTAAATCTTCGGAGTATCACTCACATTTCCTATCTGACGTACATTTTTTGGAAATTTGTTTTCCATAATACTCTCACCTCATTCTGCATATTTTGTAGTTTAGGCTATCGTATCATATGGAAAGCACACTTTTTATCGCTTTGTGTCTACTAAATAGGAAAATCGTTCGACAATCCTGTCCATTCCCCGTTTTTTCTTTACCGGATCGCTCTCCTTCCGCTGTGCAGTCTCAAAACTGCCGCAATACTTGTCAGCAAGTGTCGTAATCCATCCTTCTTTTGTCCGCGGCACAGAAAAAAGTGTGACCGGCCACATATGGTTGATGATAATATCCCGTTCGATGCTATTCAGATCAAAAAATTTCTCTGCGTTCATGAGCGCTCTTTTCGGATGCGTCATCCCATGAAAATGATCCCCTGTCCGCTTTGCATGGGTATGCCAGTCGTACAAAAACAAATCATGCAGCATTCCCGCACGCGCTGCTGACCTTGCATCCAGTCCAAGCGCCTTACACCAGATATAATTATAGTAAGAAACATGAAGACAGTGCTGATAACAGTTTGTCACTCCATGATGCGGATAAAGCTTCATTCTCAGCACTACCGGATGGGTTGCAATATCTTTGATGCATTCATAAAACTGTTCAAATTCTTCATCCTGCTCCTCTGGTGTTTTATTTTTCTTTTTTAATTTATCATTTAATTCAGTTATCGTTTTCTGTAATTTTTCCATTCTGGTTACCCTCTTTTTTTCTGCCGTGTTCCTTTTCCCGGCATACTTTAAGTATACCAAAATTTCTTTTGTTCCACCTCATTCTTTTCTAAAGAATTCCTTATGATTTTGTGATGTTTCTGTGATTCATATTGTTTCTTTCAAATTCCTGGTATAAAATAGGGCGAAACAAAAATGAGGAGGCTGATTGTAACATGAAACAGATTTATGAAGACCTGTCAGACGATACTGACTTTGATATCATTGATCTGGATGACGTACCGGATCGGGATACCGTAAAAAGGCGTAAAAAGAAATCTCAAAGAGATGTAAATAAAACCAACAAAAGCGAGGAAGTAAAAAAGAAGGAACACTCTTCCACCGAAGATCCTTCAGAGGATTCACGAAAGGAGCAGTCTAAAAAAGCCCGGAAACGTACTTCCGGAAACTCTGGAAACGGCAGTTCAAAAGCTTCCGGGAAAAAGCGTTCCACTCCATCCGCTTCGATCATCACCACTCCGGTGAAAAAGACCGTGCAGACAGGCGCAAAAATAACCGGCAAACTCCTGCAGACCGGAGCCCGTGGCGTAACGCTTCTGATGATCGCCGTAATTGCATTTAATATTTTCAAGAATTTCTGGAGCTGTTATCCGGTATATGGTTCACTTGCCACAGCGGTAAATGCCAAAAATTATACGCTCGGTGCCTTCCTTGGCGTCGCAGCATTTCTGCTGATTATGGAGATTATTTTCTTCCTGTGGGCGCTGACCGGACCATGTGCTTATGGAGACAGGGGAACAAAACGTGTCGATACCGGACGGGGGCTTTTCTCTTTCCTGTTCATCGGTATAACTGTAATTGCTGCCGGAATGTTCTGGAATCTGATTCCTTCTTCTCCATCACCACTGACCGGTCTTGCCGGCGGTCTGCAGCTGTATGGAAGTCTGAAAGGAATCCTTCTTCCATTATGCGGAATTGGACTTGTAAGCTGTATTATACGGAAAATATTTTCCTAGAACAGGAAATATGCCACTCTCAAAATATAACTGGTTATAGTGCCACTGGTCTGGTGCTGTATCCTTCTCACTCCCGTAGCGGATCAAGAACTTTCATCCATAACAAAAATGCCAGTCCCGATTTACACCGGTTCTGGCATTTTTATTATAGATTCTCAGAATCCTGTTTTATTATTTTACAAATGCTTTTACTTTTTCGCAGATGCTGTCTGCATCAAGTCCGTATTTCTTGACCAGTTCAACTGCCGGACCAGATTCCCCGAACGTATCCATAACGCCAATCTTCAGAACAGGTGTAGGAAGTTTTTCAGAAAGCACATCACATACAGCACTTCCAAGTCCACCGATAACAGAATGTTCTTCTACGGTAACAACTTTTCCTGTCTCTTTTGCTGCTGCAACAATAAGTTCTTCATCAATAGGTTTGATCGTATGGATATTGATTACTTTCGCATCGATTCCGTCTGCTGCAAGCTTTTCAGCTGCTGCAAGAGATTCGCTCACTTCAAGTCCTGTTGCAACGATTGTTACATCTTTACCTTCGCGAAGTACGATTCCTTTTCCGATCTCGAACTTATAATCCGGATTATCATTGATTACCGGCACTGCAAGTCTTCCGAAACGCATATATACCGGTCCCTGATGTTCATATGCTGCAAATACAGCTGCTCTTGCTTCTACATCATCTGCCGGGCTGATCACTACCATACCTGGGATTGTTCTCATAAGAGCGATATCTTCGTTGCACTGATGGGTAGCACCATCTTCACCAACGGAAATACCTGCATGTGTAGCACCGATCTTAACATTGTTCTTCGGATATCCGACAGAGTTACGAACCTGTTCGAATGCACGTCCTGCTGCGAACATTGCAAATGTACTTGCAAACGGAACTTTGCCTGTTGTAGCGATACCAGCTGCAACTCCGATCATGTTGCCTTCTGCGATACCACAGTCGATAAATCTTTCCGGGAATGCTTTCTTAAACATTCCTGTCTTTGTAGCTCCGGCAAGGTCAGCATCAAGTACTACTACATCATCATGCAGTTTTCCAAGTTCAACTAAAGCATTACCATAGCTTTCTCTTGTTGCGATTTTCTTTACTTCTGACATAATGCTTCACCTGCTTTCTCTAAATCTTCCATAGCGATCTTGTATTCTTCATCATTCGGAGCTTTTCCATGCCATCCAGCCTGGTCTTCCATGAAAGAAACACCTTTACCTTTTATGGTCTTGGCAATAATAGCTGTCGGCATTCCTTTTGTTTCTTTTGCTTCTTTGAAAGCAGCTGCAATCTGATCAAAATCATGTCCATCGATATTGATTACGTGGAAGTTAAATGCTTCAAATTTCTTGTCGATCGGGTATGGTGAGTTAACTTCATCAATACGTCCGTCAATCTGAAGGTTGTTATTATCTACAATTACTACCAGATTGTCCAGTTTTCTGAAGCCTGCTAACATAGAAGCTTCCCAAACCTGTCCTTCCTGAATTTCTCCATCTCCGAGAAGTGTGTATACACGATAGTCATCATTACTCAATTTTGCAGAAATAGCCATACCTACTGCTGCTGAGATTCCCTGTCCCAGAGATCCGCTTGACATATCAACACCCGGGATGTGCTTCATATCCGGATGTCCCTGAAGGTAAGATCCTGTATGACGAAGTGTCTTGAGGTCTTCTACCGGGAAGAATCCTCTGTGTGCCAGTGCAGAATAGTATCCCGGAGCTGTATGTCCTTTGGAAAGAACGAAACGGTCGCGGTCTGCTTTCTTAGGATCCTTAGGATCGATATTTAACTCTTCAAAATATAAATATGTGTAGATGTCTGCTGCTGACAGAGATCCGCCCGGATGTCCGGATTTGGCAGCGTGTACTGCTGTCACGATGCTCTTACGGATTTCATTTGCAGTTTTCATAAGTTCTGACTTGTTCATGAAAATATGCCTCCTGAAATAGTTTATTTTTAGTCACTTTGTCGGAAGCGCAGATTGATGCACTTCCGACAGTAAATTATTCCGATTGTAAATTTTATTCTCCGAATACTGCTTTGTAATCAGCCTGGAATTTTGCGATACCAGCATCTGTAAGCGGATGATGTGTCATCTGTTCAATTACTTTGTAAGGAACAGTTGCAATATCAGCACCTGCAAGTGCACATTCTGTAACGTGCATTGGGTTACGGACGCTCGCGCAGATGATCTGTGTATCAATATCTCCGGCCGCTGCAAACATCTCAGCGATTTCTTCGATCAGTTCTGTTCCACGTACAGAAATATCATCCAGACGTCCAAGGAACGGCGATACATATGTAGCCCCTGCTCTTGCTGCAAGAAGTGCCTGGTTTGCTGTGAATACCAGTGTTACATTTGTCTTGATTCCTTCAGCTGTAAGAGCTTTACAAGCTTTCAGTCCTTCTACAGTCATCGGAATTTTAACTACCATGTTCGGATGGATCTTAGCGATTTCTCTACCTTCTGCAATCATACCTTCTGCATCAGTAGTTGTTGCTTTTACTTCTCCACTGATCGGTCCGTCTACGATAGATGCGATCTCTGCGATAACTTCTTTAAAATCACGTCCCTCTTTTGCGATCAGTGACGGATTTGTTGTAACTCCGCAGATAACTCCCATATCGTTAGCTTTTTTAATGTCTTCCACATTTGCTGTGTCGATGAAAAATCTCATTTCGTTTTCCTCCTTATGAACATGAAAATTCGTATTTCCCGTTATCAGGAATCTCTCTTTTTATCTGATTGCCTGACTTGGTTAAATTATATCGCAATTTACTCTGACAGGTCAATAGCCATATGTTTTTATTAGTAATTTTTTGCGTTAATATTAACTATTTTATTAGTAATTTTTTGATACCGTTTTTGGATAATCCTTTATTTTATAGCGTTTTCAGAGACATAAACTATGAAATATTACTAATATTTTTTGAATTTAAACTAATTTTTCCCTTTTTTTGTTTTCGCATAAGACGTCGTTCCACGCACGATCAGACGAGGTTCATATTCTACATGGTAGGTGCTGATCGGCTGGATCTCTGAATACTGGCTGTTCTGAGAAAGAATCTTTTTCATAATGATATCACAGGCATCCCGCCCTTTGAAAACGACAAAATGCTCGATCGTTGTCAGCGACACCTTATGCATCTTCGCAAACAGTGTATTATCACATCCCATTACGGAAATATCTGCCGGAACTTTATATTTTTCTTCGTGAAGTGCATCCAGGATTCCAAATGCGATCATATCATTTAATCCGACGATCGCAGTAATATCATTATGTTCTCTCAAAAGCTCTTTCGTCAGATCATATCCGATCTTATACTCCGAATCGATATTCGGGATGCTCATATCGATCGACTCATTTGCTGCCTTGATGATCACATTGCCTTTTAATCCAACAGCATCAAATTCTTTCAGAAATCCTTCCACCCTTTTGGAGCGCTGCTTCTGTCTGGTTGTAAGAGGTGGTGCAATATACGCTACTTTCCGATGCCCCAGATCCAGAAGATGTTTTGCCATCATCCTTCCGAGTTTGGAATTATCCAGTTCCACTGCATCTACATTCAGATGCTCATTCTGGTTATTGATAATTACGATCGGAACTTTTTCTGCCAACTCTTCTATCGTATCCATAAAACAATGGCTTGGATTGCAGGTATAGATAATGCCAAGCGGTTTCAGCTCATGCATCATCCTGAGATACCGCTCCTCCATCTTCAGATCCCTCTGGGTATTGCACACAAACAGTCCATATCCCTGCTCCTTTGCACGGGATTCAATCCCCTGAAGCAACATAACATAATAAGGGTTCGTGAGGTTGGAACAAAATACGACGATCAGTTTTTCTTTCCTGCTTTCTCTGCGTGTCTTTCTTTTCGGTACTTCGTATCCCATCTCTTCTGCGATCTGTTCCACTTTACGGATCGTTTCTTTTGAAAATGATACATTATATTTTTTATTCAGGATCATGGATACCGTTGCCTGCGACACACCTGCCGCATGTGCGATATCCGAAGAGGTTACTTTCTTCTTTCTCATATCTTTACTTCTTTCAAATGCATACGTTTCCGGCACTCCTCGCAGTCCTTAAGTCACCTAAAGTGCTGTACGTCCTTCCAGTGCACGCAGAAGCGTCACTTCATCAATATATTCCAGATCGCCGCCGACCGGCACGCCGCTTGCGATCCGGCTGACCTTGATTCCTGTCGGCTTGATCAGTTTGCTGATATACATCGCAGTAGTCTCCCCTTCCAGGCTGGAATTGGTTGCGATGATCACTTCATCCACATCCCCCTGAAGACGCTCCATCAGCTCTTTTAGCCGGATATCTCCAGGTCCGATCCCAAGCATCGGGGAAATTGCGCCATGAAGTACATGGTACACACCATTATATTTTCCAGTCTTTTCATAAGCTGCAAGATCTCGGGAATTTTCCACAACCATGATCGTCTTATGATCCCGCTCCTCGCTGGCACAGATCGGGCATAATTCTTTGTCAGTAAGCGTGCAGCATTGCTTGCAGTATCTTACATTATTTCTTGCATCTACCAGTGTCGCTGCAAGCTGTTCTACCTGTTCCTTCGGCATATTAATGATATGAAAAGCCAGCCTTCCGGCTGACTTTGCTCCGATACCAGGCAGTCTTGATAATTCTTCGATCAGTTTACTGATCTGACTGCTGTAATAATCCATCTTTTACACTCCCGTTCTAGAACATTCCCGGCATTCCGCCAAGTCCGCCAGTCAGCTTGCTCATAGCGGAAGTATTTGCCTCATCGACCTGACGAAGTGCTTCATTGACCGCTGCCATGATCAGGTCTTCCAGCATCTCTACATCATCCGGATCCACAACTTCTTCCTGAAGTTTTACTTTCTGGACTTCTTTTTTACCGCTTACGGTCACTTCTACAGCTCCGCCGCCTGCAGTTGCTGTAAAACTTTTCTCTTCCATCTCTTTTGCCTGCTCTTCCATCTGCTTCTGCATCTTCTGAGCCTGCTTCATTAAATTTGCCATATTTCCCGGCATTCCGCCTCCTGGAAATCCTCCTCTTTTTGCCATAACTATAAATCCTCCTAATTATTATTCATCTTCAATCGTGATCTCCATATTGATCACTTTTTCTATATCCACAAAACTGTCTTCAAAATGGCGTCCGTTCTCCACCTGACGCACATCAATCTCCACAGTCTTGCCGATTTTTTTCTCAATCAGATCTTTTAATTCCTGCTTATGTTCTTCGCTTCCTACCACGCTGGCGCTGATCTCATCCGGCAGAACGATCAGAAGTCTGTCCTGATTGTCCACGCTGAGTCTTGCCTGCTTCAGATAGCCTCTAAGCATTCCTGATGCTTCGTTTGCAATCTTCCGGAAATTGGATGTCACCTGCTTTACATCTTCCTTCAGTGCTTTCGGAAGCTGCGGTTTTGGCTGTGGCTTCGGTGCTTCACCATTTACATAAACAACCCTCTCCTGCGGCTGCGCAACTGCAAAACTTCCTTCTTCTACCTGTTTTTCCAGTGCACGAATCCGGTCCAGAAGACTATCCTTCGTACTCTCCATCTGCGGTTTGCAAAGCTTGATCAGTGTTACTTCCAGAAGCACTCTTTTCTGTGTTGCGTATTTGAGCTGATTTGTCAGCTCGGAAAAAATACGGATATACCGGAGCAGCACCCCGGATTCGATCATCTGTGCTTCCTCTTTCAGCTGCGCCAGATTCTCCGTCGATACATCCAGCACATCTTCCATATTATCCGAAGTCTTCACCAGAAGAAGGTTGCGCAGATACCAGGTAAAATCTGCCGCAAGCTGCGTCAGTTCTCTTCCCTGCATCACAAGCTCTTCTACGGTAGCAAGTACCTTTCCCACATCCTGGCTGATGATCTGTCTGAGAAGCCGGCTGAACACATCCGTATCCACCGCGCCAAGAACCTCAAGAACATGATCGTAGGTCAGCTTCTGTCCGAGGTAAAACGCAATGCACTGATCCAGAAGACTTAGTGCATCTCGCATGGATCCGTCCGCCGCTTTCGCAATATAGCGGATTGCTTTTTCTTCTACCTCAACTTGTTCTTTTTTCATCAGTTCATCCAACCGCGCTGCGATCGTATCGATCGTAATACGCTTGAAATCGTAGCGCTGGCATCTGGATAAAATCGTGATCGGAATCTTATGTGCCTCTGTCGTTGCAAGAATAAAGATTACATATTCCGGGGGTTCCTCCAAAGTCTTTAACAGAGCATTAAATGCACCTATTGAAAGCATATGCACCTCATCGATGATATACACCTTATATCTTCCCTCCGTCGGGCGGTAGGATACCTCTTCCCTGATCTCACGGATATTGTCTACACCGTTGTTGGAAGCCGCATCGATCTCAATGACGTTCATGGAAGTACCGGCTGCAATATTTTTGCACATGGTACATTCCCCGCAGGGACTTCCGTCTACCGGATGCTCGCAATTGACTGCCTTTGCAAAAATCTTCGCTACTGTTGTCTTTCCGGTTCCTCTTGTGCCACAGAACAGATATGCATGTCCGATCCTGTCCGCCTTTATCTGATTCTTCAGCGTTGTGATAATATGATCTTGTCCTTTTACGTCTTCAAATTCCGCAGGACGGAATTTACGATACAGGGCAGTATATGACATGTTAAATTACTCCTTTACTCATCACCAAAACTGATTCCGACAATCTTGGCTTCTTTGATGATATCCGCTTTCGGATCTACCATCTTCAGCTTTCCGGCAACCTCTCCAAGCGGAACCTTGCGGATGTTGCCGTTCTTGATTCCTACCATATATCCGTAGTCCTCTTTTAAGATCAGGTCTGCTGCTGCTGCTCCAAGTCTGGTTGCAAGCACACGGTCATACGGACACGGGCTTCCACCTCTCTGCGTATGTCCCGGCACTGTGATACGAACCTCCTGATCCATACGGTTCTGGATCTTCTCTGCAAGCTCATATGCCACAGACGGATAGCCCTTCTTTTCCTGTTTTTCTTTTAATTTTTTCTTCGGAAGGGCTGCATCTTCTTTTGTGATCGCGCCTTCTGCAACCGCGATGATCGTAAAATGCTTTCCTGCCTCTGTACGGCTCTTGATCGCACGCACTACGTTATCCACATCATACGGGATCTCCGGGAGAAGAATAATATCTGCTCCGCCTGCGATTCCGGCATGAAGTGTTACCCATCCTACTTTATGCCCCATAACCTCTACAATAAATACACGGCTGTGTGAAGTTGCAGTTGTATGGATTCTGTCAATTGCTTCCGTTGCGATATCTACCGCACTCTGAAAGCCAAATGTCATATCTGTTCCCCACAGATCGTTGTCGATCGTCTTCGGAAGTGTAATCACATTCAGTCCTTCTTCTCTTAACAGATTCGCAGTCTTATGTGTTCCATTTCCTCCCAGTACTACCAGGCAATTCAGGTTCAACTTATGATAAGTATGCTTCATCGCTTCGACCTTATCGATCCCATCCGGTCCAGGTACGCGCATCAGTTTAAACGGCTGTCTGGATGTTCCGAGGATTGTTCCACCCATCGTCAGTATTCCCGAAAAATCTTTTGCTGTCAGCATCTCAAAGTTCGAATAAATAAGTCCTTTATATCCATCCTGAAATCCATAAATTTCCACATCGTTTCGTTTTGAACAAAGTCCTTTTACAACACCTCGCATGGCCGCGTTCAGTGCCTGACAATCCCCACCACTGGTAAGCATTCCAATTCTAAACATAATTGTCCATCCTTTCCCTGTTCATCTTTTCCAGATCAGTCTGTTATTTTCAGTTATAATCCCTTTGTATTATAACCGATTCCCGAGTCCTATACAAGCAATAGTTCTGCTTCAAAACCGATACATACCACATCCTGGTCTGTCATTTTGAATCACATCTGGCGAAATGCACAGCACAGATTGACTTTTTGTTCCGGAATGGATATATTATAGAAGTGAAACAGTTAGTGCAGGCATACATCTGATTTTTTGTGATTACATCAGACTCTGCACGTAAAAATTTATAAAAGAAAGTCAGGTATTCTCATGGAAAGAAATGAATTGTGCTGGTGTGGCAGCGGAAAAAAATACAAAAAATGCCATCTTATGATCGAAGAAAAGATCGCATATCATGCAGATAAAGGAGAAATCGTTCCGACAAGAGATATGCTCAAGACCATTCCTCAGATTGAAGGAATCCAGAAAAGTGCAGATCTCAATACTGCCGTACTTGATCATGTAGCAGCCCATATCCACGCAGGCATGAGTACAGCCGAAATTGATAAATTAGTTTATGACTATACAACCGAACACGGTGGAATCCCGGCACCGCTTAATTATCAGGGATTCCCAAAGAGTGTGTGTACTTCTATTAACAACGAGATCTGCCATGGTATTCCGGATGAAAATATTATTCTGGAAGAAGGCGATATCATCAATGTGGATGTATCTACCATTCTGGACGGATATTTCTCAGATGCATCCCGTATGTTTATGATCGGCAAGGTCAGCGAACGTGCCGAAAAACTGGTTCGTGTCACACAGGAATGTGTCGAACTTGGACTTGCGCAGGCAAAACCATGGAACCATCTCGGAGACATTGCAGATGCGATCAATTCACATGCAAAAGCAAATGGTTATTCTGTTGTAAAGGAAATCGGCGGACATGGTGTTGGTCTTGAATTCCACGAAGAACCTTGGGTAAGCTATGTTACACCAAAGGGAAGCGAAATGCTTCTGGTTCCGGGTATGATCTTTACCATCGAACCAATGATCAACGAAGGCAGTCCGGAATTCTTTGTTGATGAAGACAATGACTGGACGGTTTATACCGAAGATGACGGACTTTCTGCTCAGGTAGAATACATGGTCCGCATTACGGATGATGGCGCTGTCGTTATGACAAAATAATTTTCTATTACAAAAAGGACCGGATGGCGAACTGCCATCCGATCCTTTTACTATTACTATTTATCTTATATTTCTAATTCTGTTTTGCGTTTTTTCTACGTTCATCCAGTTCTTTTCTGACTGTCGGATATACCTTATCGATTCCCATAAATAAATACCAGATGATTAAAACAACGACTGTGATAGCCAGTGGCAGATATAAGAACAGACTCTTAATTGCAAAGATCGCACTGTCCGGCTGAACAGCTGCCGTTCCATTATAATTTCCTGCCGCAAGGATCCATCCAAGTGCTGCTGTCCCAAGACCTGTTCCGATTTTCTGTCCAAAGCTGGTTACACTGTAAGTAAGTCCTTCTTCTCGGATTCCGTCTTTCCATTCACTGTAATCCACTACGTCTCCAACAATTGCGAACAGGCAGGAATACAATGCCGCATGACCAATTCCCTGTAAAACCAGTCCTCCATAAATCATCGGAAGATTGACCGGTCCTGCAATTTCAAGAATAAGTCCTGCTCCATAGAACAGGAAGCCCACAAATAATGCTTTGATCTTTCCAAATTTTTTTGCAAAAATAGGGATCAGCATGATCGTAAGGATCGTTGGGATATAGTTAAATAATGTCATTGTACTGTTGATCATCTCATTGCCAAGTACATATTTTGCATAATAAATTCTTGATCCACCGGTAAGTCCGAGTGATGTATAAATAATTGCAAATGCTAATGTGATCAGAATAAAGTATTTATTGCTGCAAAGAATTTTAATAGTCTTAATCGGGTGTGTTTTCTTCTTTTCAGTCACTTCCGGTTTGATCGGTTTATATCTTTCTTTTGTTCCGGCAAATGTTGTAATAAACATTCCAAGTGCTACGATCGCATAAATAATACTCATGCAGGTCCAGCCCTTCTGGCCGTTTCCAAGGAAATGTACCAGCGGAATCGTAATCACATTGATTACCAGCTGTGCGATCATTGTAAATTCAAACCGGATTGTATTCATTACATTTCGGTCATGCTGCTCGGTTGTTACCAGCGAAAGCATGGTATTGTAAGAAAGATTTGATGCAGTAAAACAAACTGCTGCAAGGAAAATATATACAAGCAGCATATAAATTGCTTTTCCGTTTGCTCCGATATTCGGAACTGTAAAAATCATAATCAGACTGACAACAAGCGGAGGTGCACTCCATAATACCCACGGACGAGCCTTTCCCCATCTGGTATTTGTCTTATCGATAATAACACCCATAAAAAGATCGGATACTCCATCAAACAATCTTGCGATCAGCATCAGGGTTCCGACTACTCCTGCTGCAATTCCTGCCACATCTGTACAGTAAATCGTCAGGAATGAAGCTACCGTTGTCCACACAAGGTTTGCTCCGATATCACCAACTCCGTAACAGACTTTTTCTCTGGTGGAAACCCGCATACCTTCTGCTTCTTTTTTGACTGCTTTACTTTTTGTTTTTTCTTTAATTACTCCGACGGAAATTTTTTCGGCTGCTTCCATCTTACTTCCTCCTCTTCTCAATTTCTGAACCTACTATAGCAAATTCAGATTTTTAAAAAGGAGAAATTTTTTATAAAAAGAGGAATTTTACAAACTGATTATGTATTCATCCTCCGATATTCGTTCGGAAGCATCCCTACTTCCTGTTTAAACACCTTACTCATGTACTTGGGATCCGAAAAACCTGCCATTGAAGCAATCTGATTCAGCTTTAATTCCGTATCCAGAAGTAATTGTTTTACATGTGCGATTTTATATCGCCTTATGATCTCCGTAAAAGAAGAGCCTGTTTCTTTTTTTAACTGTGTACCCAGATACTGTTCGGTAACATGCAGTCTCCTGGCTGTTTCCTCCAGATTGATTCCGTCACTGTAGCATTCTTTAATAATAGAAAGAGCTTTCTGTACCAGAAGCTCTGCCGAAGTCTGTTTTTTTTCATCATTTTCTATGCAGGCAAATAATTCCAGCATTGCATCCATGATTTCTTCCCAGAAAACAGCATTTAAAATCGTATGTAATATTTTTTGGACAAGCAGATCTTCATCTCGTAATGTTCCACACTCTTTTGCCGTATTGATCACAGCGTAAGCAAAACGGATACAAACCTCTCTGATTTCCTGCGGGCTGTGGACTTCACGTAATCCTGCCTCCATAAATTGCTGAAAGCACCGGGTAAACGCAGGATAATCCAGATGGATTACCGCACTCCTTGCCTGATTCTCCAAATCTGCCGGATAAGTAAAACGATTTGTCCTCAGTTGCGCGATTTTTTTGCACTTGATCAATACCCGGTTGCCAAGTATTAAATGCCATCCGCATGCTTCGGTCAGCGCATTTTCAATCTCCGCCAGTTCTCCCAGCCCTTGACACTCTTTTCCCGCAAATGCCCCATGATCATGAATTCTCATAGAAAAAGCCGGTACTACCGATTGCTTCAAATACTGTATAAAATTTTTTTTTGCTTTCACATCATAAAAACAGATAAAAACAGACTGCTTCTTCTCTCTCCATAACCAGCACATTTTTTTGTCCGGATTATGTTCCCGGAATTCTTCTAAAAAAAGCTCTGCTTCTTTTTGTTCGGAATCATAATACTTTCCCATAAAAAGATACATACAGTAAATTTGTTTTCTGCCGGAGAACCCATATTTCTCCAAAAGCGTCTCCTCTAACCTAGAATCCTCTTCATACTCGCCTTCTAACGCATCTTTTATGACCGTTTCAAGTGAAAGAGAATTTTTCCCTCTCTGTTCTACGAATATCTCTTCCTTGATTTTAGAAAGGGTGTTCTTCAGTTCCGTAAGATTAACCGGCTTTAGCAGATAATTTTCTATTCCGAGTGCAATTGCCTTTTTTGCATAATCAAAATCAGAGTATGCCGTAAGAATCACAACCTTAGTCATACTTCCTCTTTCTCTTGCTTCTTTTAACATCTGCAGACCGTTCATATCCGGCATCTGGATATCAAGCAGGATCAGATCCGGATCCTGTTCTTCAAGAAGAATTAAACCTTCTCGCCCATTTTCCGCGCTTCCTACCACCTGGTATTCCGGACTGATTTTATTCAAAATATGTACAAGCCCCTCACGAATCGGTCTCTCGTCTTCAATGACTGCTATCCGCATCGTCATTTCCTCCCTGTATCGGAATAAATAAATGTACTTTCACGCCACCCGAAAGAATATTTTCAAAATAAACTGCTGTATCTTCTCCGTAATAGAGTTCCAACCGCTTTCTCACATTGGAAATTCCGAGATGATTCTTTATCTTCGTTCCTTCATTGAGTTCTTTTAATCTGACTTTCTCAATACACTGCCCATTATTTACAATGATCAGATGTAATTGTTCTTCTGCCTTCACAGCTTCGATGGTAAGCCGGTGTTCGCCCTTACATCCGCGGAAACTGTACTTGATCGCATTTTCCACAAAAGGCTGAAGCAGCATTTTATGAATTTTATAAGTTTCCAATTCCTCCGGTATTTTAAATATCAGCTCGATTTTTTCTCCTAATTTTTCCTGCTGCAGAAGAATATACTTTTCCAGCCATACCTTTTCCGCTTCGATCGTTGTCAGTTCCCCTGCATCATTAATGGCATAACGCAGGATTTCGGCAAGCGCCACTAACATCTCACTGATTTCATACTGCTCATTTTCAATGGCTTTCCAGTTGATGGTATCCAGGATATTATATAGAAAATGAGGATCGATCTGTGCCTCCAACGCTGAGATTTCTGCATTCTTCTGCTCCAATGCAGATTGTTTCACCTGACCGATCAAATGATAGATCCGTTCAGTCATATCATTGAAGCCTTCCGATATCTTCTGTATTTCTATACTGTCATTTTCTTTGATTGCAAGCTTCTCCCTGAAATTATCTTTCTCCAGATTTTTCATCGCATCTACAATCTCATTTACCGATACCATGACCGGTTCTGTAACTTTATAGATCAGAAATACAAAAACAAGCAGCACTGCCACTGCCAGCAGCAGCCAGAATACGATCTGTTCTCTGATTGCTCTCTGATATTCACTCAGCGACTGGCACAATACGATTTTCCAGCCGCTCCTGGTATTTGTAATGGATTTTTGACTGACCCTTTTCGTCTCTAAAATATCTTCCGTCCTGCCCAGTAATTTTTCATTTTCCGCTCCGACGATCCTTCCGTCATCTATCAGATATATTTCCGATCCTTTTCCAACATCCAGCACGGAACTCAGTTCATCTGCATCGACTGACAGAATCACTTCTCCTAGATCTTCACTGATATCCCAGTAATTTACTACCTTACGGCTGATATGAAACATCCTTTCCGGATTTTCATTCTCTTGATCCATCGTATAAGACAGCATCTCTTCTGTCTCCGGAACTGCAACCTTTTCAATCCAGGAACTGTTCACCGAAGAAGAAGAAAGCCTGTCATAAAAGATTCTTTTTCTATCTGCCAATACCAGCTGAATCCCGTCCACACCCTGATTTCTGTTACAGATATGTGAAAATTCACTTCGCATATTATAGGCATCTGTCTCCATAATATCAGCAGATTCTTTCGCGGTAACCGCAAGATTTAAAAAGTCTTCAGCCGTAGTGATATCATACAGCATCGTCTCATACTTATCCAATGTCATATTCAGACACTGATTTGACTTCTGAAGATCTGCCTCTGCCTGATTGTTCATATTATCAAGGGTGCTTTTTTTCAGACGTGCCTGCGATATCACTGTAAAAATAGTGATCGGAATGCATGCCGTAATAATAAATGCAGGAATCAGAATTTGTCTCAGATTTTTCTTTTTCATTTCTCTGCTCCGATTTTCTCTATCTTTTCTGCACTTTTATTCAATATTGTCTGCGGATCCTCTTCCTCCACCAGTATCTGTCTCAGAGTATCGGAAAGTGTCAGGGAAATCCGTGGCCATTCCGGAGAAATCTCACGAATCCCGGCAGCCTTATACATTTTTATAAATGTTCTCTTTTCCGGATCTTCGGCAAATTGTTGTTCCATAATATCCTGACGCGGTGCAAGAAAACCAAATGCATCAATATATTCTTTCATTCGGTCTTTATCTGCCAGAAACTTTAAAAAACGGATTGCATACTCTTTCTTTTCATTCTCCGCTACTGCCAGAATTTCTCCTCCGGCTACCGAAACCGATGTCTCTCCTCCCGGAATCGGTGCAACACCGAATTCCAGATCCGGGTTTCCTTCCCTGATACTGTCAATCGCCATAGAGGAATTGAACATGATCCCAATTTTTCCTTTTAGAAACTGATTTGTCAGATCTCCCATGGTAAGAGAAATGCTCTGCAGACTCAGACTTCCTTCTTTTTCCATCTGATCCAGCAGAAGAAATGCTTTTTTACTGTTTTCTTCTGCAATTCTATACACGTCCCCTCCCATTGACCATAAGATCGGCAGAAATTCATACATACTTTCTTCTGTCTGTAAAGCAGTGATCGCAAACCCTTTTACATCTTCATTGCTGATCTTCGCCGCTGTCTCTTGAAATTCTTCCCAGCTTTCCGGAACTTCGCATCCATTTTCTTCCAGGAGTTTTTTATTATAGAACATCCCTGTACAGTTCACACCAAAAGGCTGCCCATAAATTCTTCCATCTATCGTACATGGTTCCAATGCTTTTTCGTTATATTCCTTTAATTCCGGAATAGCATCTGTAAGATCAGCAAACGCTTTCATATGATGTAGAAATTGAAAGTCCGAGGAGTCCACTACGGCAATATCCGGCATCTTTTCTTCCGACATCGCCAGGGCAAGCTGTTTTTTAAAATCTTCATCCGGAATATAAGATACTTCTATCTCAATATCCTCCTGCATCTTATTAAACTGCTCTACCAGCTCTTCCAGATGTCTCTGATTATCCGGTATATCCCAGTAATGCCATAATTCAATGGTTTCTTTCTCTTTCGCTTTTGTTTCTTCCTTTTTCCGGCATCCTACACAGCTGCATAAACTAACTGTCATGACAACACATAAAGCGCATGCAAAAATCTTTTTCACTCTATTCCAACTCCCCTTCACGGTATGCACGGAGCAGCATTTTAAGTGCCTCAATATCCTCCTTGATCTTCTTTCCGCTATCTGTATCCCGCACCATCAAACGTTCTTTTTCGGTCTCGACCAGTTCTGATTTTGACTCGATATCCTTATTTTCCGTAAGTGCCGCATACACACTCAGGAAAGGCTGGTGGGATTTGATCCGGATACCATGGGAATTGAAGATCAGTGTATACCCGGCAATTCCGGTAGTCTTATGGTAGCTCTTGCAGAAACCTCCATCAATGACCATTAATTTTCCATTCGCACGGACCGGATGCTCTCCTTTTGAAGTTCTGACCGGTGTATGCCCATTAATGATATGAGCACGCTCGGAATAAAGGCCAAACTCATGCAGGATCATATTGCAGACCTTTTCTTCTTCGTAAAATTTATAATATGGATTTGATTCTTCATACCATGTCGACTCATCCAGCACATAAGTACGCTCAAAGGTTTTCGTATTTCTTCCGGAAAGTGGAGACTTTCTTCCGCACCACAGATACCACATAAAGTCTCTGTCTTTTTCTTTCGCCTCCTTCGACCAGGCTCTTCTGGCAACATGCTCTGCATAGTCCAGATATTCTCTTCCTCGATAGCATCTCTTCCCAAATACAACGCCGTCAAAGTTTCCGCTCTCATCCAGCGGCACACAGCCGTGATACAGAAGATTATCGTTGAAGATCCGGTACATACTTCCTTTTTTATACAGGAAATCTATATGCTGTCGCAGACGGATACTGTTCACAAAAGCCATCTGAAGACCTTCCATTACATTTTCTTCCTCTTCGGTCAGCTGATAGACTTCTTCTACACTTTCAGCTGCAAAACTTACAGTTGGAAATTCTTCCTTCTTGATCTTATATTCTTTTCCGCCAATTTCAACAACCTGACGTTTCACATCCACTTTATGAAGCAGCAATTTATCTTCCATCTTATAATCCGGATTACGCAGGATCACCTGACCTTCCAGCTTAAAAAGAAGTACAGAAATTGCTTTCAGTGCCGCTTCCATCGGATCGATCTGCGGGTATATCTTTTCTGCAAATAAGGTCAGATTTCGCAGACTGATCCCATAGCTATTCTCCATGATCTTCATATTATCATATTTCAGATTGTTACGGATAACTGTTGCGATGCAGGCTCTGCTTCCTGCCGCTGCCCCCATCCACAGGATATCATGATTTCCCCATTCAATATCAATGGAGTGATAAGTCGTAAGCAAATCCATGATCCGGTCTGCACAAGGACCTCTGTCAAAAATATCTCCGACAATATGTAGATGATCGACTGCCAGCCGTTTAATCAATCCGGCAAGCACCTCGATAAATTCATCTGCATTCTGTAGTTCAAGGAGCGTATTCAGGATATTGCGGTGATACACCAGCTGATTATCATCTTCATCCTTCTGTACATGGATCAGTTCATCCAGAATATAGGCATATTCCTTCGGCATCGCTTTTCTTACTTTTGAGCGGGTGTATTTGGATGAAAATAATCTTGCGATATCGATTAGTTCTCCTAAGATCACACGATACCACTCTTCATTATTTTTTCCTTCCTTCTTTATCATTGCAAGCTTTTCAACTGGATAATAGATCAGCGTACAGATTTCTTCCCGATCCAGATCTGATAAAGTATCTTCAAACAACAGATCTACTTTTTCCCGAATCACACCGGAGCAGTTATTTAATATATGGCAAAATGCCTCATATTCTCCATGCAGATCACTCATAAAGTGCTCTGTCCCTTTTGGCAGGCTGAGGATTGCTTTAAGGTTAATAATCTCTCGGCAGACCGCCTGCTCAGTTGGGTATTTTTCTGCCAGAAGTTCTAAATATTTCTCGTCTCTCATTTGCGTCCTCCAAATTTATTTTACATAACCAAAAAATACATTTCCGCTGCCGCTTACCATTTGCGCCATCTCTTCAGGCGTAGCCGAATGACGTTCTCCGTCAGCCGGATCAATATAAGCATATTTTTCACTGGTATAGCCGATTACCAGTACTGCATGATCTGCACTTAACATGGCAACGACCGGTGTCTCGTGACTGATGGTATATTGAATTTCTTCCGGTGTACATCCTGTCAGATCAAAACCTTCTCCACCGGTTGCTTCTGTCAGGATTTCTGCCGGCGACTTTCCGTTTTCCAGCTCTGTTGATGCATTTATATCTTCTGCGCCTTCCAGCTTCAGGATCCGGTTCAGGCACGCTACAAGTGTACTCTCACCTTCTCCTGTCCGGAACTCATCCATATTATTTACTTCATAAATATCCGGCGTATTTCCGGACTCCCATACATATTTCTGTGATGAAGAAATGACCACACCTTTTATCTTCTCCGCTTCCTGGATCGCATAAGATGCTTTTTCATACACCCCCTGCAGACTGCCAAGTGCATATACATAATACTGATTCTTTACCTTCGGTTTGTCAAAGCTGACAACCATCGGTTTATCAAACAGTACCTGCTTTGGTTTTAAAATTTTTGCTTTGCTGTCTTTGATCCCATTTTCATAAGTAAGACGAACCAGAGTTCCCCGCAGATCATCATTGTAGGTCTCAACTGTGATATTGCTCTCTTCCTTCTCCTGATTGTTGGTAATATAATCTGCCGTTGTTGAAATATAGGTATTCTCATTTCTGTTCACCCGATTAAGTGTCATCATATTGTCTGCCACATAGCCATCCAGAATGTAAAAATCCTGTACCTCATAGGTCTTGGCTATCTCCTGTTTCTGCGTGATGATATCCACTTTATACATCGGGTACACACTCTGTCCGGATATATTGGTTCCTGCATCGCTTCCACGCAGCGTGCCATAGGCAAAATCATTCCGGATAAATCCGATCGGTTTGACATATTCGTCTCCTTCGGATGTAATATCAAAGGATTTGCCCGTCTTCAGATTCAGCACGATAATCTTCTGCGACTCATTGATCTTTCCGCCCTCACTCTGGTAAGCAAGCAGATGTCCGTCTGGTGAAACCTGATACTGCCCTTCCTCCAGATCTTTCACCAGCACCTCTCTGGTGTTGTCCTTCAGATTCACAAGATACAATGTACCATCTATCATTACATAAAGATTTTCATCAGAATTGCTGTAATATACAAATTTACCCAGATCCTCTTTCATCAGATAATATCCGTCTTCGCTAGGGACAAATGCTTTTTCCGTAACGGAATTTTTTTCTGCGTCAAAATAATAGACTGCTACACCTACCTGCCCTTCATGTACACCGCGATTCATATAACCCACTACAGTAAATGTGGTATTGCCTTTTTCATCTACTGAAATCAGGCGGATATCATGCAGGTCGCATAATGTACGCACATCCATGTTTTCCGCATCTGCGAAGCCGAATACCAGTGACATTTCATCCTCTTTTTTATCATAATGCCAGAGCTGGTTATCCTCTATAAATGCTACAATGGTTCCATCTGTATTAGTCTCATACTCCAGGTCCGTCGGCGCAATCCCAACAAGAACACCTTTCTGGTTCAGCGCAGTTGTCTTACCATCAAATCTCTGATTCATCGTGCGATCATAATCAAGCAGATACTGTTGTGCATCTTCCCCGGTGCGGATCCGGAAGAATTCCTTTACACTGTAAAGCCGATCAGCATAATCAGTATCCCCGGTGCACTTTACCTGGTATTTGAGGACAAGTGATGTGTAATTCTCATTGCATTCCTTAATTTCCCAGTATACATTTCCCGATACCTGCGGTGCAAGCGAACCCCATGTCACCTGTGACTGTGTCGATGCAAGTGTGACCTCCTGATAGGTGGAGCTGTCCTCACTGGAATCTGTTTCCAAATAGCTTTCGACCTTATCACCCTGATTTTCGAGTGCCGCATTGTGGAAATCATTTGCGAAATCCAGGCTTTTCTTATAGTTGCAATCTGCCGAATTCTTGATCCTGGTATAAAAATAAATATTCTGATTATCCAGGTACAAGGTTACTTTCAAAATCCTCTCTTCTTTCAGGATCTTCGTATTCTTGAAATTTAAAGTTACTGTATCCTGAACATCTTTAATGGTTCCCTCCTGGATACATTTTTTCCCATTCAGTGTATATACCTGCCAGTAAACCTTCTGGATCTGGTTATCATATTTTGCAATGTTCATATCCAGCTGGTTATTTGTGACGGGTGTCAGTGTATCACGCATTGAAGTAAGCGTCATATCGCTTTTATATCCCGGCAGTGAGTTCACTTCATATCCTTCTGTCATAAAGGATATTCTTGGCAGTGTCGCACCTCCCATATCTGCACTCATATCAGTGTTGCCTCTGTTCGTCACATAACTGGATACGATAACTGCAAGAATAAATACAGTAGTCAGTACCCCTGTCTTTATTGCTATCTTTTTAAACATTGTAATTATAGTCCCCTTTATCTTAATCTGCTAAATTTATACTCCTTTTTCTCCCTCTTCATTCTGCTGATCCAATAATCTCCCCAGCATTGGATCGATGTGAAGCATTTCTTCACATGTGCGGATTGCCTCTGTATTTTTTCCTTTATTTCCCGTGTAAATGGCCCGTATCAAAATATTCTTCGGTGTATGCTCCATATCGATAAACTCCAGGATCTGTGTGTCATATCCCTCCCTCTTGAGATATTCTGCACGCATAGCATCCGTGACAAGAGCTGCCATTCGCTCTTTGATCAGTCCGTAAGAAAACAGCGGTGCAAGTGTTTCATTTGCAATCTGACGGTTCACTTCATGCTGACAGCACGGAACCGAAAGAATGACCTTCGCTTTCCAGCCAACTGCTTTTGCAAGTGCAAAATCGGTAGCGGTATCGCAGGCATGCAGCGTCACGACCATATCTACTTCATCAGAGCCGGTATAATCTGCAATATTTCCTTCCATAAACTTCAATTTTCTATAGCCATATTTTTTTGCAAGCTGGTTGCATGCATAAATAACATCCGTCTTCAGATCCAGTTCGATGATCCGGATATCATAACCTTTTAACTCATGCAAATAATAGTAAATTGCAAATGTCAGATAGGATTTGCCGCATCCAAAATCCAGAATCGTTACTTCCCTGTCCTTCGGAAGCTCTGGAAGTACATCCTCGATAAACTCCAGGAAACGGTTGATCTGGCGGAACTTATCAAACTTTGTCCGCACGATTTCCCCTTCTTTTGTCATAACTCCCAGATCCTGTAAAAATGGAACTGCTTTTCCTTCCTCCAGGATATAATGCTTCTTCCGGTTGTGTGACAGATCAATCTCTTTGAACCTCCCGGTCTGAAGCCGTCTCTGAATCGTCATTTTTCCTTTTTTGCTGACCAGAACCTGATAGCGGAATTTTCTGGTCTCCATCTGCATCTGTTTGAATTCCTGCATGGCATTTTCAATATATCCTGCTGCTTCTTCTTCATTCAGATTGTGGTGAAATACCTGATTGTTCCGGTGTTCTTCGCACTGGTACAAAATATTGTCTTTATGCTCCACAGGGCGGATCTTAATCTTTACAATTCCGCCTTTTTCACGTGGATTGCTGATTATTGCTGATAAAAATTCTTTATTTAAACTCTTTTTTAAGATATTATTCAATGATTCCATTTTAATTTCCCCTTACATTTTAGGTTATATGTACGAATCCAGTTTTTATTGTAAAGCGAAATAAAATAGAGCGCAAGGGAAATTTCCCTTACGCCCCATATTTACCTGTTACTGTTCGACTTCCTGATAAACATCTTCCGTTTCTTTTGGAACCGGGAAACGGATCAGTACCTTGAACAGATCTCCGTCGAGATATAACTCGAATTTTCCCCCTTGAAGCTTTGTCAGATTCTGTGCAATCGAAAGACCAAGCCCGCTTCCTTCCGTGCTTCTGGATACATCTCCGCGGATAAATCTTTCTGTCAGCTCATCTGCCGAAATATTCAGCGGCTGCTCTGATACATTCTTGATCGTAAGCTGTACTTCCTCACCTGTCTGAACCAGATCCACATAGACCCGGCTTCCCTCCATTGCATATTTTGCCGCATTGTTAAATACATTTGCAAGAACCCTCCACATTCGTCTGCCGTCTGCGTAGATTGTTGCCGGTTCGGTCGGAAGATTCATGATCATTTTCAGATTCCTTGCCTCAAATTTTTCTTCAAACTCTGCACTGGTCTGATTAACCAGCTCAACCAGATTCAGATTCATCATTTCCAGGCTGATATTGCCACTGCTTACCTTGGAAGCTTCTACCACATCCTCGGTAAGTGTCTTCAGACGATATGCTTTTTCTTCCAGAACCTGAAGATAATTCCGGATCTTCGGATCCTCAAAATCCTCTCTCTTTAAAAGGTCCACATAATTAATGATTGATGTAAGCGGCGTTTTGATATCATGGGATACATTTGTGATCAGATCCGTTTTGAGGCGTTCATTTTTTACGCTCTCTTCTACCGCCCGGTCCAGTCCATCTCCGATCTTATTGATGCTGACTGCTGCTTCAAGCTGTCCGCCTTTGAGTCCATTTAACGGAATCTGATAATCAACCTGACCGTCTGCGATTGCTTTTACCCCTTTGATGATCCGCGCTCTTCCGATGGCTCTGCGCATCAGGCAGAAAAATGCCCCCGCCTCTGCCGCAAGCATTACGAACAGCCAGATTCCCGGCTCCCACATGGCGATCGCGATCCAGTGAACTACAACCAGTACTCCAAACAAAATCGCAGCTTTCCAGACCTCCCCCAGATGCCGGATCCCAATCCGGACGTATTTGATGATCAGACATAAAATACTGTTCTTCCACAAAGTCTTTGCCTTGATCCTTCTTACCATTCCAAGCCAGAAAGTAAGTCCTGTCATGCAAACGCTTACCGCAACAATCCCTGCAAAAATCAGTACCGATGTGCCATTGAAACCATCTCCGCTAAACCAGACTCCGTTCAGCAGACTGTAACTTAAACTGATTTCCCCATAAATACATATCACCATAACTGCAACCGACAAAAGAATAAAGATTTCTGTCTTCATTTTATCGACCCGATTTAACACAATGCCTTCTTCCCGGTTTGATCTGCCTGCAACAATTGTCAGCCATGCCAGAATTACAAGCATTGCAAATCCGGTTGCAATCGCAATCCAGAAGGTAAATCTTACCTGCGGTGCATACTCCTGATAAATCTTGCTCTCCTGATAAAAGTCATCCTGGATTGGATAGGAAGTATCTACCGCGAACACGCATTCGTAATTATCCATCCACATATTGCCACCGATCAGTGATTTCCACTGTGATCCGTCCATATCAATATCACTCTGGTACTCAGTAAGCTTTGGTGTGGCAACCGCATATACTCCCAGCTTTTTCATACTTTCCAGATTCTTTTCCCATTCATCAAATCTCTGATATGCAAGACGGTTGGTATAAACTTTTTTATTGTCCAGATCTACAATCATATATGCAAGATTGGTATTACCTTCTTTATATTCTTCCGTTACATACTGCCACGTCAAAAATTCATCCCGTACACTGTCCACAGTATTTCCAAGCATGGACATCGCATCACTTAACTTGCCGTTCCATCTGGAATCCTTGTTCACAACTTCCAGAAGATTCTTCGCGCCCACCGGTGCACAGTTTTCGGAAACTTTTTCTCCGTCATACCGCCAGCACTTTGTGTAGACCTGGCGATTTTCACTGTCCAGAATATTGCGGTAAATACTTGCGGAGTTCTCAATCCAGTCATTGATCAGAGAATCGATCACTTCTCCGGTGCTTTCCAGTGAATATTCATCTTTTGCCTCATCCATATTACCAAACTGAAGGTTCCCGTTTTTAAATTCCCGACGAAATTCTTTTTCATAGTAATAATGGTAGGTTCCGTCATCCTTCTGGCAGACGATGATCTCATCATCATTGTCTCCATCTGCCATCTTGGTCCCGTCTGCGTAGTACATCTCCTGATCGTTTTCCCAGTAATTCACAAGATCACCAAGACGGTATGCAAGCCCATTTACATTTTCATTTGAAATCTTACGATCTGAATCATATTCTTTCAGATCTACAATTCTGTTTTCATCATATTTTCCTTCTGTTTCAAAATTGCTGTCGTATCCTTCCGCAGCCGTAATATCATTTGCAGCACTCATTAGCTTGTCGGTAAACCCTTTTGACTGATCATACTTCTTATGTGGCTTTTCAAACAGGATTCCTGCCAGATTATCGCCCGGATAACTGAATGTAAAAACCAGACATGTGATCATCACCACCGCTAAAATATGCTCCAGTACGATCAGGATTCCTTTACATGGTGCGCTCTGATACCATTTGTTATTCATAAGACCTCCTAACCGATCTTCTCTACCTTATATCCGACACCCCATACTACCTTCAGGTAACGTGGCTCTTTCGGATTGATTTCGATTTTCTCCCGGATATGGCGGATATGTACGGCAACGGTATTGTCCGCTCCGATTGCTTCTTCATTCCAGATATTTTCGTAAATCTGATTGATAGAGAACACCTTTCCCTGATTTTTAACGAGTAACAGTAATATATTGTATTCAATCGGTGTCAGCTTCACTTTTTCGCCGTCCACAGTCACTTCTTTCAGATCATCCCTAATCACAAGTCCCCCGGTCCGGAACTCACTCTGGTTGTCAGATCTCGCCGTACTTCCAAGCTGGGTGTAACGTCTGAGCTGGGATTTTACCCTTGCTACCAGCTCCAACGGATTGAACGGTTTGGTTATGTAATCATCTGCACCGATATTCAGTCCTAAAATCTTGTCCGCATCCTCTGATTTGGCGGATAAAATAATAATCGGGAGGCTCATGTTTTCCCGGATCTTGAGTGTCGCCCGGATTCCGTCCAGCCGCGGCATCATCACATCCATGATCAGAAGATCAACTTCATTTCTTTTCAATACCTTGATCGCTTCGTCGCCATCATACGCCTTCAGGACTTCGTATCCTTCCTGCGTCAGGTAAATATCTATTGCTTCTACAATGTCTTTATCATCATCACATACTAATATTTTCGCCATCTTTTTTCACCTCCTCTATAATATACAAGATTAGCAGAGATTTTTTAAGAGATAGGGCGGGATTTTCTTAAGAATTTTTTGAGATTTGAAAATGTGGTGCGAGATGATCTATATTTGTCAGATACAGATTCTTGTGCAAGCACCAATCTGCACCTGACTCATCATATACGCAAAAAAACTCCCGGCAAGTTTTACTTTACCGGAAGTTTTCTCTTGTGAGGTAATATTTATGATTTCTACTTTTCGTCTTCTCTGTGATCTGCTTTTATATTGCGGTATCCTGCGATCAGTCCAAACCCGATCAGTCCAACACCAACTATCAGAAACAGAATCGTCGCCACGATCATAACAAGCTGTTCATTACCATGACTTGTGGAAATCGCCCTGAACATCTGGTATGCCAGTGTCAGCAGATAAAACCCGGCCATTGCATAAATCGCCAGTCTTGCATTTTTCTTCCATCCGTCATTCTCCGGCATCTTATTCTCGTCCATAACATTTCCCAGCCTTTTCTTTTTATTTTCTTACCAGATATTTTCTCATATCAATTGCACATGCGATCAGAATAATCAGACCTTTGATCACATACTGCATATTCTGACTTACTGCCAGGAACTGCAGTGCAACGAAGATGATTCTCAGAATGAACACCCCTAAAACAACGCCGCTAATCTTACCGGTACCACCTACAAAAGATACACCACCGATTACACAGGCAGCAATCGCATCACACTCGTAGTTCAGACCTGTATTTGCCTGGTTGGAACCGATACGTGCAGATTCAATGAATCCAGTGATACCATACATGCATCCTGCAAGTGTATGTACCAGAATGGTTGTTCTCATAACATTTACACCAGATACATTGGCAGCTTCCGGGTTGGAACCAACTGCGAACATATTCTTTCCAAATGTTGTCTTATTCCACATGAACCACATGAATACAACTACGACACAAGCGTACCATACATAGTTCGGTATCGGAACGCCACGGATCTTTAAGAAACTTCCTGTTACAAAATTCTTAAAGGATTTGTCCAGTCCGGAAAGTGGCTGTCCGTTGTTACCGTTCAGCATAATGTACATCAGAAGAATTCCGTATACAATCAGCTGTGTTGCCAGTGTTACAATGAATGGATGTAAGTGGAATTTCGCTACGAAGAATCCATTTACCCATCCAACAATACCTCCGACTACGATTACGATCAGAATAACCAGTGGTATCGGAAGAACCGGAAGATCCGGGAAAATTTTGGTTGCATAAGTTACTGACTGCAAAAGTGATGCAGAAATACATGCTGTAAGACCTACAACACGTCCGGCTGAAAGGTCTGTACCGGTAAGTACGATCGTTCCTGCAATACCACACGCGATCGGAATGTTCGCTGCAGACAGCGAGATAATGTTAACAATAGATGCCACGCTCAGGAATCTGCTGTTCTGTGTGTAAGTGTAAATAACTGCGATAATGATCAGAAGATAAATCGCATTATTGATAAGTCCTTCTTTCCACGCTTTTACCTTGTCTGCGGAATCCAGTGCTTTGTATTCTGCATAGCGTGATTTTATATTTGCAAATGCTTTCATCTGGGAAGCCTCCTTCTTTTTGTTTGAAAATTACACATACTTTGCTGCGTAAGTCATGATCAGTTCCTGTGTCGCCTCTTCTGCGTCAATCTCTCCGGCAAGTCTTCCACCGGACATAACCATGATACGGTCACAGATTCCGAGAAGCTCCGGCATTTCTGAAGAAACTACGATAACTACTTTGCCGCGGTTCGCAAGATCGATGATGAGCTGATAGATCTCATACTTTGCACCGACATCGATTCCTCTTGTCGGCTCATCCAAAAGCAGTACTTCCGGATCGGTAAGAAGCCATCTTCCAAGGATAACCTTCTGCTGGTTTCCACCGGAAAGTGCACGGATCTTTGTCTCCTGCGACGGTGTCTTTGTCCGCAGCGCATCAATATATTTCTGCGTATCTTCTTTCATGGATTTTTCACTCAGATAAAATCCTTTTTTGTGTCTCTTTAAGCTGGAGATAACGGTATTTTCACGAATGTTCAGGATGCCGAAGATACCGGTTGCTCTTCTCTCTTCTGTCAGAAGTGCAAATCCGTTCTTGATCGAATCCTGTGCATTCTTATTGCTGACTTGTTTTCCGTCAAGTTTTATCGTTCCTGATTTCCTGGTTGCAATTCCAAAAATTGTCTCCAGAGTTTCTGTACGCCCACTTCCGTCAAGTCCGGCAATTCCAAGAATTTCTCCTTTTCTTGCTTTGAAGGAAACATCATTCAGGATCGAATACATTCCGGAAAGGTGTTCCACTTCAAGCGCTACATCGCCCGGTTTATTTGTCTTTGGCGGGAACTGATTGGTAAGCTCACGTCCAACCATCAGGCGGATGATATCGTCCATCTCCAGATCATCTGCTTTCTCGGTTGCTACCCAGGTTCCGTCACGCATGATCGTGATTTCGTCTGAAATCCGTTTGATCTCTGCCATTTTATGTGAAATGTAAATGATTCCGCATCCTCTCTTTTTCAGCATCTCAATGATATCAAACAGATGCTCTACTTCCTGCTCTGTAAGGGAAGAAGTCGGCTCATCGAATACGATGACTTTTGCATTCACAGATACTGCTTTTGCAATCTCTACCATCTGTCTCTGTGATACCGGCATCGTACTCATGATCCTTTTCGGATCTACATCAATTTTCAATTCTTCAAATACTTTTTTTGTGTCGTCATAGATTTTTTTCTCATTTACCATGACGCCGCCCACTTTCGGGTAACGTCCGAGCCAGAGATTATCCATGACGTTTCTTTTGAGCGCCTGGTTCAGTTCCTGGTGAACCATTGCAACTCCATTTTCAAGAGCTTCTTTCGAATTCTTGAAATTAATCTCTTTTCCCTCCAGCTCAATCTTGCCACTGTCTTTGTCATAAATTCCGAAAAGGCATTTCATCAGTGTTGACTTTCCGGCTCCATTTTCACCCATCAGTGCATGGACAGTGCCTGCTTTAACTGTCAGGGACACATGATCTAATGCTTTTACGCCCGGAAATTCTTTACAGATATCCGTCATCTGCAGTAAAACATCCTGTTTCATAGCTGTCCTCCTGTCTCTCATCTTCTAATCTCGCATACCTTTCGAACCTGCCGCTATGCAGTTCCATCCGGCTGCGTCACAACTTTAGAAAAGGTGGCTGGCCAACCACCTGGCCGCCACCTTTATTTTTTACATTTTTATTTTCCTGAGTATTCCTGGTAAGGAATGAAGATCTTGTTGCTTACTTTTTCGGAAATATTGTAAGAATCTGTTCCATCCATCAGATCTTTTCCACCTGCTGCATTCTTAGCAAGGTCTGCGATACAAGCTGCCATACCATCTGCATCCTGTTTAACAGTTGCTGTCATCTTGCCATCAGCGATCAGCTGTTTTGCTGCGTCTGTAGCATCAACACCAAATACCGGGATCATCTTGCAGTCTTTGCCTGTTCCAAGGTTGTATCCCTTATCATTCAGAGCTGAGACTGCACCCTCTGCCATACCGTCATTGTTGCAGATAACAAGTTCGATCATGTTATTGCTTCCTTCGTTGTACTGGGAAAGGTTGGTTGTCATATAGTTGTTAGCTGCTGTTGCACTCCAGTTACCATCCTGGTCAACCTGATATTTGTCACTGTTAGAAGCGTCAAAGTATTCCAGTGCCGGTTTGCCGGCGTCTGTGATGATCTTATCTGCATCTTCTACAGCAAACTGTGTACGGTAAATAGCTTCTGCATTTCCGAGCTGTCCCATGAACATTGCGTAAGAGATCTTTCCATCTCCGTTGAGATCCATTTCATCAAAATGTTCTACTACATAGTTACCGATCATTTCGCCCTGCATATGTCCTGCTTCCGGAGCGTCTGTTCCTACAAATGCACACTTGTCATAGCTTCCAAGTACATCGCCTTCTGTCTTGTCATCTTCGATCGCACGGTTGAAGAAAATAACCGGGATTCCTGCTGCTTCTGCTTTTTCAACGATCTGTGAAGAAGCATCTACAGAACCGGATGTAACGATGTTGACGATCAGTGCTGTAGCACCTGTCTGGATCGCTGTATCAATCTGTTCGTTCTGTGTTGTCTGGTTGCTGTTTCCATCATAGTCCTGATATTCAACACCCATCTCGTCAAGTTTTGCATCGAGTGCTGTACGGACAGATGCGATATAAGTATCAGAATAGGTATAGTAGAATACTGCGATATTAGCGTCTGATGATTTCTTATCACTGCTTCCACCGTCACTGTCACTCTTACCGGAGCCCCCGCATCCTGCAAGCATTCCAAGTGCCATCACACCTGCGAGCATCGCTGCTACAATTCTTCTTTTCATAATTTCGTTCCTCCTTGTATAACGTTTACTTGATGATACGAGTATAACAAGAAGGGAATAAAACACCCATGTGAAAAACTACGAGGAGTTTGTGAATTTCAACGTTTATATAAATTTTTACTTAATTTCGTCCATAAATGTTTCAAATGCCCAATTCTTTAAAAAGCTGTAGTCCAAATATTTTTCAGACTACAGCTTCTATACTTCCGAGCAGCTACAAACATTCCACCCGTTACTTTTCTTCAAATGAAAACAGCGCCTTCTGGCTCTTATCATCATACATATTTTCTCTTGTCACCAGAATACTGCTGGTTGCCGTCTCTTTCTTTTCCGGCTTCTGACCATTCAGTAGTGTATTGATCTGCTCAATCCCCAGGTATCCCATCGCATATGGGTTCTGGACGATCAGCGCATCTACATTTCCTTTTTCCAGCATTCCAATGGATTTTACGTTACTGTCAAACGCAACAACCTGCGTCCGCTCTCCGGCGCCAAGTGCTTCTACCGCATCCCCGACTCCAAGTGTTGTCCATTCATTAAATGTCACGATCACATTGATCTGCGGATTGTCAAGCAACATCCTCTCGGTGCCCTCTCTTGCGTCGGTGATCGTAGACTTCACATTGATGGACGCCGTAATATTTGCCCGGTCATCATTAAGAACCGTATCCCGGAATCCCTTTTCACGAAGCTGCCCGTTCTCCGTACTCTTATCAAAATTTACGATTCCGATATTTAGATTTTCCGCCGGATTACCAAGCACTTCTTCTCCTGCCATACATCCGGCTTCATAATTGTTTGTACCAATATAGCATTCCACAGCCTCACTGTTTACCGGACTGTCCACAACCACAATTCTGATTCCTGCCTTTGCCGCGCGGTCGATTGCTTCCGCATTCTTTTCAAAATCAATGGCAGAGAACAGAAGTGCATCTACCTGTTCCCGGATTGCCCGGTCTATCATTTCATTCTGCGCCTCATAATCTTCCTCACCGTCTCCATCCGGTCCTTCGCACACCAGATCCAGATTATATTCCGCACTTGCCGCACCTGCTCCCGCATATGCGGACTGCCAGAAAGAAGAATCCATGGATTTTGTCAGAAACACTACTTTTTTCTTCTCGATGACGCTATTTGTACTGCCTTCTTTTCCTTCCCAAAGTCCGTTACCCGTCAGGACAAAAAACAGAATTGCAAGTAGGATCACACCTGCACCAATTGCAATAAATGGTTTTCTTCTACTTTTTCTCATATTCTTCCTCCCTGACCTTCGGCATACGGATCGTCACACAGGTTCCTTCATCCAGCTCACTTGTGATATTCAGTCCATAATTGCTTCCAAAATAAATCTTGATCCGGTCATTTACATTCTTGATTCCGATTCCGGTACGGTCTCCCGGCTCTTTGCGCAGAATCTCCCGGCACTGTTCTTCCGTCATACCGATTCCGTTATCCTCCACCTGGAAAATAATATCTTCTCCATCCTCAAAAATACGGATCCAGATCTCACCCTCATCGATCATCTGCTTTACACCATGATAAATTGCATTCTCGATAATTGGCTGCAAAGTAATTTTGTTACAAAGATACGAAAGACACGACTCTTCCACCTCAAATGAATAGGTAAATTTGTTCTTATACCGATAATTTTCAATCTTCAGATAACTCTTTGCATGTTCCACTTCTTTTTCGATCGGAATCAGCTCATGCCCTTTACTGATACTGATACGGAACAGCCTTGCAAGTGCCGTAACCATCTCTTCTGCATCTTCATTTTTCCCGTCTTCACACATCCATGCAATCGCATCCAGTGTATTATACAGGAAATGTGGATTGATCTGCGCCTGAAGCGCTTTCAGCTCTGTTTTCCGCAGTGTGATTTCTTCCTGTCTGACCTGCTCCATCAGCTTCTGGATCTTCACAACCATGTGTTCAAACGAGTTGGATAAAGTCGTGATCTCTGTAGTTCCCGCCATCGGCTCAAATACAAAATTTTCAGCATTTTTTTCAAACCGGTGCATGTCATCAGCAAGCTGCCTTACCGGTGCTGAGAACAGTTCTGAAAATGCCCATCCGAGAAGAAAGACTGCTCCCATAACCAGACACAGGACGATCAGAAGTCTGGATACCGCACTGCTTACCTTCTCCGTAATCATTTCATCTACATAGCAGACACCTACAATTTTCCAGTCACAGTTCTCCAGATTTTTCACAGTATAGATCGCCTGTTCCTGAATATGTGTCCCTTCTTTTAAATCCATTCCCTTCTCTTCTTTTAACCCGGAATAAATGAGTTGCTGCTGTGGATGATAGATCAGATTGCCTTTTTTGTCCGCAATATAGGCATAGCCGTGCTGCCCGATCCCTACATCATCAACATAATTGGCAATGTCAGAAAAACGGATGTCAATATTTACCTGTATACTGGTTCCGTCTTCTTTCTGAATCTTCTGGTAAACGGTTACAACCCATGGATAATATCCCTCAAACAAAGATTCCACATATGGTTTGGTTATACGCAGCCTGCCATCGTCATCTTCCATTTCGGTACTCTGAACAATGCGATAATTCTCTTTCAGCTTCTGCCCTCTGTTCCAGTAACGCAGAAGCTCCCCATCTTCACCACAGATTGTTACCGCTACTACATCGGAACGGATATTTACCAGATTCTGGATATATTCCTCAGAATGATTATTCTCATGACGCATTCTCGCCACGATCCCTTCCAGTATGATCCGCATATCCTGTGTATAATTCTCAACCGTATTCTGTACCTGTTCACAGCTCTGGGAACTGCTTGTCACTGCACTTTGCTCCATTGCATTCCGGTAAATCTGAACAAAAATAAGCGTTGCAGCCACTACCGAAATCAGGACGATTCCCATTACCATTGCAATAAACACACCGGAAATAGATATATTCCATCCCTTGTGCTGATCTGCTTCTTTTTTACGCCTGTTCATGTTCCCTCCTGTATTTGTTCGGTGATACTCCAGTCAGCTTTTTGAAGCAGTGGCTGAAATAATACTGATCCTTATAACCACACAGCTCTGTAATCTCACCGATCTTCATACCGGTACACTGCAGAAGCTCCATTGCCTTTTCAATTCGTTTTTTCGTCAGGATCTCAACCAGTGAACTGCCTGTCGTCTTTTTTATCAGACTGCTGAGATAATTCGGCGACACCCCGATCTCTTCACTGATGATCATAACAGACAGATCCTGTTGGGCATAGCGGTCCTGTATGATCTGCACTGCCTGCTCGCAGATCACCTCGCTGCTCTTCTTTCTCTGATCCATAAGCATTTTTTTAGCCTCCATACACAGCATTTTTATGATCTGAAAATTCTCTGCCATACGTTCCATTTCACGCATCTGCTGCATGGAATATTTTTTCTGAAGAACTTCTACACCACATTCCCCGATTGCCATATAAATAACCTTATATACTGCCGCCCCAATCTCGGTCAAAAGTATCGTACTAAGTACCAGTGTATTCTTGCCTCCATTTCGCAGCTTCTTTTCCAGATCATCCAGATAAATCTCCAGATCCTCTGCCATTCCACCACGTAAAAAATTCTCCATCGTTGCTGTAATTTCCTGTATTTCTCCCTGTTCCAATCCCGATCCGTGCTCTGCATCGGAAATGAAATAGACACTGCTTTTATCCTTTCTGGAATAACTGAGCGCATTCATTGCCTCCAGATAGCTCTCTCTGCATTTTCCAAGAGTATTCACACTCCTGCTTACCCCGACCTGACAGCAATATCCCATAATACGCTCCACACTCTGAACAATTTCTTCTACAATAATATGTAAATACTTACCCATACCTCCCGGAGTCGTCGCGATCAGCGATACCACTCTTCCTTCCAGATGGCAGCTTACATAATGAACATATTTTTTCAGGATCATATCAACTGCATTTACACTGCTATAGCTTGTCTGATCCTTTCCATTTGCATCACGGATTCCGGTTACAAGCACCACATACTGCATATTATCCGGCTTTGGATTACGGATCAGCTCACATTCCTCTGCCCGCTCAAGAAGTGCCTCTTCGGACACCCGTTCATTCTGAAAGCTGTCGAGCAAAAGCGGAATAAGGAATTGCGTCTTGCGGATGTCCAGCTTCTCTTTTCTTTCTTTTGTAAATTCTTCCACTCGCTGATCCATGGCTTTTTTAATCTTTATCAATTCCGCCTCGATCTCTTTTGCTGAAATCGGCTTCAGCATATAGCTTACAATATTATATTGAATTGCCTGCTGCGCATAGGTAAAATCATCAAATCCACTTAAAAATGCGATCTGTACCATCGGGCGAACTTCCCTGACCGCCCGTGCCAGCTCAATCCCCGATAAAAATGGCATCTTGATATCGGTAAGGAGCAGATCTGGTTCCAGCTTTTCAACCAGTTCCAGCGCGTCTGCACCATTTTCAGCTTCCCCGACCACTTCAAAACCAATCTCTTCCCACTTTACCCTGCGAACAAGACTTCTTCGGATTTCCTCCTCATCATCAGCAACAACAACTGTATATTTCATATTTCTCCCTTTTTCACTTACTGTCAAACTTTCATCTGGTTACAGTTTCTCTTTTTATATTATAAAAGATTCATATCCACTTTTCCATAAATATATCTCCACTCAAATTTGTAAAATTCTACGATTGTATACACAACAATAGTATAAAAAACGGACAGGCTGAATAGCTTTTCAGTCTGTCCGCTTTTTACATCTTCTTATGCTGTTTTAAAAATTACATTTTTATAACGATTCAATGCAGTATAAAGGACTAATCCAAGCACACCACATCCGACAACTTCTCCGACACCAACTGTCAACATCATAAACGGAATCGGAAGTGCTACTCCATATCCGTAACGAAGTACAAACGGAACGATTACTGTGTTAGCAATAATCGGTGGTAACGGTGCAAGGAAACGGTTTTTGTTACGAAGCTGATAAGTAAAAAATGCTCCGATCAAAGTTGCAATGCTTCCGAAAATGATATCCGGCAGGATTGCTCCTCCGAGAATGTTTCCAACAATACATCCAACGAAAAGTCCAGGAATCGCTGCCGGTGTAAATACCGGAAGGATCGTAAGTGCTTCTGCAATACGTATCTGTACTTCTCCGAATGAAAATGGTGCAAATACATAAGTAAGCACCACGTAGATTGCAGCGATCATCGCTGCCTGAGTCATAAATGCTACATTCTTGTTCTTCATATGAAATTCTCTCCTCTAGTTTTGTTTTACGAGTGGAAGGTCACGAACACTCGATTCATTTTCGCGCAGCAATGAGTCTGGCGGCCATGCTTGCATGGACATCTGACGAATGCCGCGGAAGGCATATACTGTAAGTATATGACCTTACGCCGGGAATCGGCGAAACCCTTGTAAGACCTTGTTTTTAGGGGTTTTGTAACGGGTGTAAGTATAGCATGGTAGGGATGAAAAATCAAGGTAAGTACCAAAAAAGTACCAAATTCATTTTAGGCACTGGTAAACATTTCGTTCACCCTTATAATCGAGCCGACATTTTAACGTACCAGTCAAAAATGACTAAATTTTTCTCTATAAATCAGGAGCCCGGTCACCACTTTGGCGACCGGGCTCCTGATTTAAAACATAACAAAAGCGGGTGATGGGAATCGAACCCACGTATCCAGCTTGGAAGGCTGGTGTTCTACCATTGAACTACACCCGCATGACTCTTATTATTATATTCATCATTCAACTGTTTGTCAACAATTTTTTTGTTTTTTTTATTTTTTTATTTTTCCACTTTTTCTTTCCCTTACTTCATTCTGATGTTATAATGAAGAGACTCAGTGTACTGATAGGAGGGATTAAATATGAAAATTACAGAAGGCTACATGCCTTATCTTGGATACAAAACCTACTACCGTATTGCAGGCGAATGCTCCGGCAATAAAAAACCACTCATTCTGCTTCACGGAGGACCTGGTTCTACACATAACTACTTTGAAGTACTTGACCGGCTTGCTGATGAAGGTCGTGCAATTATTTCCTACGACCAGCTCGGCTGCGGTAATTCTTATGTGGAAGGACATTCAGAACTCTGGTGTTCTAAAACATGGATGAATGAACTGATCGAACTCAGAAAATATCTCGGACTTAATGAACTTCATCTTCTCGGACAATCCTGGGGCGGAATGCTCTCAATCGAATACTTATGCGATCACAAACCAGAAGGGATCAAATCCGTTATTCTTTCCAGCACCCACCCATCTTCCAAATTGTGGGCCCAGGAACAACACCGGATGATCAAATTCATGTCCCAGGAAGATCAGGACGCCATTGCCAAAGCTGAAGCAACCGGCAATTTTGACGATCCGGCATATCTCGCAGCCAATGAACGCTTTATGCTTCTTCATGCCGCCGGCGTACCAAAAGACACCGATCCTGAATGCCTGCGCCGTCCAAAAAAAATTGGAACAGACTCTTATATCACCGCGTGGGGACCAAATGAATACACGCCAATCGGAAATCTCAGCAACTATGAGTACCGTGACAAACTGAAAAATATCAAAGAACCGGCACTTATCATCAACGGAACCAACGATCTGTGCACTCCACTGGTTGCAAAGACCATGTATGACAGTATCCCGAATTCACGCTGGGAACTTTTTGATGACTGCCGTCATGTATGCTTCGTTGAAGATACCGACCGCTATTGCAGGCTTTTAAATGAATGGATGGAGCAAAACGACTAAACCTGCTCAGCGTGATTGGATATATTGTTATCTTTGGCTCTTCACTTTCCATGTTTTTCTATAACCGCTCGTGGGCCAGCTAAAACAAATATCACTCTCTTTTTGTATATCAAAAAGTGCAGATCCCTGTGAAAATACAAATCTGCACTTAGCTCATCATATACGCAAAAGACGCATATTCCCGACAAAATTTTTGTTCAGGCATATGCGTCTTTTTGCACTTTTTACTGCTCTCTGAAAGTGATCTCACCCGTCTCACTGTCCATAGCTTCTACAATCGCAAGTGATTCCAGCGGATATCCAAGGTTGCGGATGATTCTTCCGCCGGACTGGAATCCTTTTTCGATCACAATTCCAATTCCCTCTACAGTTGCACCTGCCTCTGTAACCAGCTGAATCAGCCCCTGCAGCGCACATCCATTCGCAAGGAAATCATCAATAATGAGCACATGATCTTCCTCTGAAAGAAATTTCTTTGCTACAATTACCTGGTTCTTGCATTTGTGGGTAAATGATCCGACTTCTGCTACATACATCTCCCCTTCCAGATTGATGCTCTGTGTCTTTTTTGCAAATACAACCGGCACATGAAAATGCTTGGCTACAATACAGGCAATCCCAATACCAGAAGCTTCGATTGTCAGGATCTTGTTGATATTCTTATCTGCAAATCTCTTCTTGAATTCCGCTCCGATCTGGTCAAATAATTCAATATCCATCTGATGATTCAGAAAACTGTCCACCTTAAGAACATTTCCCTCTTTCACGATTCCATCTTTGACAATACGTTCTTCCAAAAAGTTCATCTTACGTTCTCCTCTTCCTTTAATATTCCATGTATTTTTTTCATTGTATCAGTCTGAGCCATGAAACGCAACCCTCTGCGCTATTTTACCAGAATCTTATAATCCTTTTCAAAAATATCGCCCGGTTTCAGTTCATTCCCCCACTCCCTGTTTTCCAGAATATGGTCAAAATCTTCTCTGTCACTTCTTCCATACCATGGCTCAATGCATACGAAAGGTGCGTGTTTTTTTGCCGGAGACCAGATTCCAAAAAGCGGTGCATCAAATTCTACTTCCAGATAAACCTTTCCATCTGCATCCGCAAGACCGATCCTCTGTGCCTGATGATTTTCAATAATAAGTGCATCCTCATCAAATAAATGTTCCTCAAGCTTCAGACATTTTCCGAAAAGATTTAAGATTTTTGTCCGTGGACAAAGTGCACCTTCTTCATTCAGGATGCTGCTCGTGAGCGGTCCTTCTGTATCAAATACCAACTGACAATCCTCCTGCTTTTCTCCTTCTTTCAAAGGACAGTTAAATGCCGGATGCCCTCCGATCGAAAAATACATCTTCTTATCATTTGGATTTTCTACTTTCCACATTACTTCCACCTGACGTCCGGAGAGTCTGTATCCTACTTTCAGAATAAAATGAAATGGATATTTTCCCAAAGTACTTTCTGTATCTTTCAGTACAAACCAAATCTCTTCTTCTGTCTGGCTCTCCAGATCAAATTCCATGTCTCTTGCAAAACCATGCTGTGACAGCGTATATGTCTTTCCTTCGTATACCGACTGCTTCTGCGCATAATTTCCTACGATCGGGAAAAGAACCGGTGATGTTCTTCCCCAGAACTTTGGATCTGCCTGCCACAGATATTCCTGCTCTGTCTTATTGTCTTTTAGCGATTTCATTTCTGCGCCTGCTGAAATAACAGTCAGTGTAAGTTCTTCATTTTTCAGTTGATATGCTCCCATTTTTATGCCTCCATTCCTTTCTGTATCTACTTTTCTGCCTCTACGCCGGCAAATTGCGTATTTAACAGAATCCCGGTTAAACAAAAAGCAGGAGAAATGCTGTAAATTCAACGTTTCTCCTGCTTTTCAAACACTGCCGCAGACCGGAATCGAACCGGTACGGGTATCACTACCCACGGGATTTTAAGTCCCGGGCGTCTGCCAGTTCCGCCACTGCGGCAAGAGATGCTCATACGGTTTTTGCGAAAAGCATACGCGCTCTGCACTGTCTTTTCAACCTCGCATCAATGGGCGGAGGTGGATTCGAACCACCGAAGCAAATTGCAGCAGATTTACAGTCTGTCCCCTTTGGCCACTCGGGAATCCACCCATTTTGTCTCTCGACAATATCTATTTATATCATAAATAAAAGAAAAGCGCAAGGGAATTTATCCAATTCTCCTGCACTTTTTCCAAATTTTTATACCCAGAATGACCACGCTGCATTCATCTGATTTATAATTGTATTCAGATCCCATTTCTTGCGGCTGTTGATCTTACTGTTCGGATCATTGATCAGTACTTTGCCCTCCTCTGTCAGCCCGGAAAGGACGATAAAATGTCCCTGGTTTGTAAAATCACCCGGTCCCATACTGCAGATGATCGGATGTCCTGCCGAAAGCTCGGATTTGAGAGTGTCTTCTGACCAGTTTGTAAGCTGTGCAGAGTTTATTCCAAGTTCTGAAGCTCCTGCAGTCATAAGCGTCCAGTCTGTTCCGACTTCATCTACATAATATCCCATATTGACACTCATATCTGCCACATACTTCGGTGTAAATGAAGTATTGCCTGTAAGTCCTGTCGCCACCATGGAAAGGCTGGTCGGTCCGCATCCACCCATTCCGATATTCTCGGAACCATAAGATGCATATCCCCATACTTCGCTCCACTGGAAATATACCGGAATATGGTTCTGGATTCTGTAATCTTTCAAATCTACCGCCTGAAGTCCCTGCGCACTGAGTTCTTCCTCTGATCGTGCTGACTGTTCCGGATAATCAATCACCCACTGCAGTGCTTCCTGATGATCAAACAGCCATGTCAGCAGATCATCGGAATACTTTTCTCTGTTCAGAATGATTTCCTTCGTCTCCGGGTTTTTCTTATATAATTCGCCCAGCTGGTCTTTATACTGGTCAGAATCCAGCACCTCCTGGACTTTCTCAGCTTCTATCTCTTCTGGTGTCTTTGTTTCTGTCTCTGTCTTTGTCTTGGCAGAGGATGTCTTTTTTGCAGATTTCTTTGCATTTCCACTTCCACAAAGCATCAGGATCACAGCCAACACGATAATTCCTGCTGCTGCAAAAATGCCTGCTTTATATAGCTTTCTTTTCATCCTTTGTACTTCCCGCTTGCGCCTCGCTATTTTTTTCTGGCGCTGTTCCGCTCTTTTCCTGTCTTCTCTCATCATATGTCTATGGTTCTTCCTTTCTTAAACGACATCTCGTTAATGTTTGTTCCTTTTTACGCATATTTCAGCCTTACTTTAACATATTTCTTCATGAGAAAACAGTCTTTTCCGACAAGTTTAGAATTTTTTAAGTTTAAAGCTCTGTATAATTACTCTCCAGAGTTACCTCTGTTTCCTGATCTCCGATACAGATCGTATAAGATTTTCCGGAAAATCTGTGAAAAAAAATGAAACAAAAAAGCCAGGCATTTGCTGCAAGTTCTGACAGCAAATGCCTGGTTTTGATATGCGCCCCGCAGGGGCGCCCGCGATTTTATTTTTATTTTGCACAGAGGTCCTTCACTACTTCCCCTGCGATAATCAGTCCGACTACAGATGGTACAAATGCCACACTTCCCGGAATATCTCTTCTCTCCGTACATTTATGCTCTGCTCCTGGCGGACAGATACAATGGTTTCTGCAGCTGATTGCCATGTCCTCGATTGGTCTGGTCGGTTTCTCTTCTGAATAAACAACTTTCAACTTCTTAACATGACGCTTCTTTAACTCCCGGCGCATAACTTTTGCAAGCGGACACATCTGTGTCTTATAGATATCAGCCACTTTAAATGCACTTGCATCCAGCTTGTTTCCGGCTCCCATACTGCTGATGATCGGCACATTCATTGCCTGCGATTTCATGACAAGCTCAATCTTTGCAGTCACCGTATCAACTGCATCAACTACATAATCATACTCATCAAACGGAAATTCATCTGCATTTTCCGGAAGGAAGAAGCATTTGTGGATCCGCACATTCACGTCCGGATTGATCTCCAGCATTCTCTCCTTCATAACATCTACTTTGTATTTCCCTACCGTCTTTCTGGTTGCAATGATCTGACGGTTTAAGTTGGTCAGACATACCTTGTCATCATCGATCAGGTCAAATGCCCCGACTCCGCTTCGTACCAGTGCCTCACATACATAACCGCCGACTCCGCCGATTCCAAATACGGCAACTCTTGAATTCTTCAGTTTATCCATCGCCTCTTTGCCAAGAAGCAGTTCTGTTCTCGAAAATTGTGTAAGCATCTTCTTCTCCTTTTTCTCTCATAAAATACCTGTAAACTCTTAACCAATCCACTTCTTGTTTCATTGGCTTATTTTCAATCTTTAAGTTCCACAATCATTTCTCTTTTGTAAATATCTGTCATATCCAAAATATTTTCGTCAAAATTCGGATTCGTTGAGCACACCGCAATCCTTGCTCCATCTGTCTGATATTCTTTTAAATAATAAGCTTCCCGGATCTCTTCCGGCTGCCTTAAAAAAAACGGATCTCCCTGCTTCGGAATCTGGATCTCGCTGGTATTCAATCCCATCACAAGACCTTTGCGCGTCGCTTTTAAAAAGCTTTCTTTTAAAACCCAGTAGCGGTAAAACATTTCCGTCCGCTCTGCTTCATCTGCATTCCGGATTCTCTCATATTCAGAAGAACAAAAATATTTTTCTGCCAGCCTTTCATGATATTTCCGCATGCATTCGATGTCGCAGCCTACCCTCTCTCCGGATACGCCTGCGCTGCACAGAACATATTTCCCAGAATGTGATAAATTAAAGGACTGCCCTGCATCTTGTGGTATCTTGTGTCTCTCCTGTATCTTCATCCAAAGATACCATGCACCCACGCTTTGAGCCTGATCCTCCCTGTGCTTCAGCCGGTCTGCTTTTTCCTGTCGGAACGCCGGAACTTTTTTATAAATTTTTTGATAATTTTTCTCATTAAGCAGATCAGATATATCTGCCAGGAAAGTTTTCACCTTTTCCATTTCCCGGATTCCCCTTTTCTTTGCTGGCTTTTACGCATTTATCCGCATTTTTCACTATATAACACCTGTAAAAAATATGCAAGGAATATCCTACTGATTTTATTGGATTAAAAATTTCAACCTTTTTTTCGACAAAAATTCAATATCGTTATTTTGCACAAAACGGTTGCGTGTTCTTTGTAGAATTTGTTTCTTTTCTATTTCCCATCATATCATCTTTCTTTTTCGATAGCATTCTAATAAGGCCGCCAGTTTCATGCCGGCCGTCTGAGATTTTGCAGATGAATGTATTAGCTGATTCTTTGCAATTCCTCCTCGAACATTTCCGCTGCAGATTTATATCCATGGATGCGCCGCGGATATTTGTTTATCCAATTTTCAACCTCCTGGATGTCCTCGGCTGTTCGATCATCAAAATTTGTTCCTTTAGGAACTTTTCTCCGGACCATTTTGTTTGTCACTTCATTCGTTCCTCTCTCCCAACTGCTATACGGATGACAATAATACATTTTTGTTCTCTTTCCGGCTCCTATTGCAGACCTCTCCAGTTCTTCGCAATAGGCAAATTCCGTCCCATTGTCTACAGTTATGCTTTTGAATACCGTCTTGAATAATTCTCCCCAGCGTTTTTCCAATCGGTCCACTGCTGCCACCACTTCCTCAGCACTATGGTTATTCAATTTGAATATGATCTCCGCTCTTGTTTTTCTTTCTGTAAGTGTTAATAATGTATTTTTAGATTTTCCTCGGCGGCCCAGAACGCTATCCATTTCCCAGTGACCGAACTCCTCTCTGCTGTTTATGATTTCCGGCCTGTTTTCTATGCTTTCGCCCGCCTCTGCTCTCTTTTGCTTCTTTACTTTATTATATTTTCTTTTCCTGTTCTTTTTTACTGGTAGGTTTTTATTGGTTACTCTCAAAAAAATGCCTTTATCTATATAGCTGTATACAGTGGTTGTACATATTTGGGTCTGGAACTCGCTCCACCGTCCTAATGCTGTCAGTTCCCCTATGATTGCGTCCGGGCTGTAATCTTCATTTATTATTTTGTCCTCTATGTAATTTGCCAGCTTAATATCATTTCCTATCTTTAATTGTGTTCCTCGCACTTTTAAATTTTCCTCATATTTCCGTTGTGCAAGGTCTGCGCTGTATCTCATTTCTCTTGTATAATCACTGTTCAAATGTTCATATTGCCCACGCTTCAACTCGTTATAAATTGTGCTTCGGTGTACATGCAAAATCTCTGCAATCTCTACAACCTTGTGTCCTGCATTATACAAGGCTTCTAATCTGATTCTATCATTGTGTTTTAATTGTCTGCTACCCTTTTGATTTGCCATGTTCCCGCCCTCTTTCGTAAAACAAGCCGCAGGCGTTGTTGTCCTGCGGCTCTCTGTGTGCTTTTTGTTATTTGCCCTGCAATATCTTTTCTACTATCAGCTTTTCAATATAATGCGGGCAACTCCGTACCCCATTCTCCCAGTTTGTCAGCGTTCTATATGGTATCTCTAACCATTCCGATACTTCGCGCCTGCTCATGCCCTGCTGTTTGCGTGCCTCTTCAATCGTCACTTTATCCGTTTCTTTACACTCCATATCCATTTTCTCTCATTTCGTTTATGATTGTTTCGTTGTACCCTCTTCCATAATATCTAAAAATGACGCTTTCATCTTCAAAGAAAACCCAATCACAATTAGTATCATTGATAATTCCTGCAACCGCTTCTTTTTTTGAAGAACCCGGCAAGAATTTTACAATATATTCGGCAGCTTTGTCCATTGATTTGAAATTAAAGACCTCTCCGCCCTCTTCCTCTTTGCAGATTGCAATATAATCGCTTTTTGTATATCCCTTTACTGCTTTCATTCTATTACACCTCTTGCCTTTTATTTTTTTCCTGCTATAATCTAATTAAGCACTTGGGGCGGTTAGCAGGATTGTTTAGGTATCCGCCCCTCGTGTGTTCCCTTAATTCTATTTTATTTTCTTACTTCTTCAAGAATCTTTTCTATATGTTCTACTGTATGTGTTTCCCCGTTTGTTTTTGCTACTTCTCTAATTGATACCAACATTGCTATTAAATCGGCTTTGCTCATTTCTTCGTTCTCCATTTTTAACTCCTTTCCTGCTGTTCCCTTGCTACAATTATATTATATACCCATTGAGTATATTTGTCAATTACTTTTTTACTCATTGGGTGTATTTTTTTATAAAGAAAAACACCATAACTATTGTTACAGTGTCCCGCTTTCGTCTGTCAGCCATTCCATGCTCACGCCCAGTGCTTTAGAAAATATTTTCAGTTCATAATCTGTTACGATTCTTGTGCCTCTTTCTATACGACTTATCGAATCTCTTTCTATCGCAACTCCGGCCATCTGCATACGCGCCGCTAAATCACTTTGTGTAATTCTGTTTTTTGCTCTCGCCAACCTTATGCGTTCCCCGCATAGGTTATCCTTTCCCTTGTATGCGTATATCTTCATCCGGTACGCCCCTATCATGTGTTAATAATCAGAATTTTTCTTGACTTTACCACATTTCAAAAGCATAATTGTGTTAAAGGTCAGCATGACTATAATTTTCACATTTATCTAGGAGGATGCACTATGGATTTATTCACAAAAGCTGATAAGCAAAAAGAGTTCCCTGATAGTAATACCGTTCTTATACATTTGAAAAGCAACGGAAAATTCAATGTAACTATTCATGATAACTTTCTCACGGTAGAGCCGCGTGGTTTCACTAATGCTGTTAATAAGGGATTGATCGGACAGAAAACCTATGATCTTAATAATGTTTCCGGTGTGCAATACAAAAAGCCAGGATTTACCACTGGATATTTGCAGATCGTTCTCATCGGTGGCAGAGATGCACGAAACGGTGTCTCAGGAGCTGTAAAAGATGAAAATTCCATCACTTTCTCTAAAAAAGAGGATCATCTGATTCTTGAAATAAAAGAATATATTGAAAATTATATCCATAAACGCTCCACTGGTTCCGCTACCTCCTCTAATCTTGATGAAATACGAACATTAAAAGAGCTGCTTGATATTGGAGCAATCACAGATGAGGAATTTGAAGCCAAAAAGGCTCAGTTGCTTAACCTTTAAAGAAATTACAAAAAGCCCCGGCATTACGCCGGGGCCTTTCTATTTACCACTCATCTGATATTATTTCACATATACATTTCCATCATAATATGCTGCAATCCATCCAGACGGTACCAGAATCCATATATCACTGCCTACATTCTTGATAGCCTGGCACGTTACCTGAGTACCTGCATCCAGGCATCCATCATGATCTTTATCATGTCTCCGTCCGTCCAGTGTCAGCTGGCTGTAGCTCTTGGTTGGGCAGCCTGTTCCTGCTCCTGTTCTCACTTTCAGTTCAACCTGCAGAGCGTACACTGTTCCCACTTTGTAGGTCGGCGCCTTGTTGGAGCTGTTTCCGGAATTTGATCCAGCCTGCCTGATATACGATGAATCTACAAAACCATAAACCTTTTTAGCAATCAGGATATAATACCAATCATGGCCGCTGTTGTCCTTGATCGTATCGCAAATATCCACCAGGTTTCCTGCTCCCAGTACCGGCCAGGACTTGATGCTTGTGGAGCTGCCTGCCCAGGTCTTAACCGGAACATTGTCCTGTGTGATTTCTCCCACCCACTTCGGAGTCTTATTGATTCCTCCGGATGCTGATCCGCCGGAAGTCGTTCCGGAGTTCGTTCCAGAATTAGAACTGTTTCCTTTACCGGTTGCTTTGGATGCATAGTCAGGTACTCCGTATCCACGGATATATCTGCCGTTAATTGTGATCTTTCTTGTGCCGACCAATCCGCCGCCCATGTTGCACTCTCCTATTAGAATCTCTCTGGTGTTCTTATTGACCTCCAGAACGATTCCAACATGATCCGGCCAGCTTGTACAATCCGTTGTTGCATAATTCGTTCCATCTTTCCAATAATAGAACACGAAATCTCCAGTATCTGGGATATATGCATCATTTTCAACCCACCGGCCCATTTTCTGGAACAGCTGAATCATATATCCACAGCTGCACTCTCTTGGAATAATGTCTGTGAGTCCGGCCTTGATTCCCGCTGCAGATGCTCCTGTTGCACAGTAGTCATCTGTTGGTTGTACTTTGTACCCTCTGGCCAATGGCAGGCAGCTATTGTATAAGTTGATAATGACCATGTGCGATCTATCTGACCGTTTCAGTCCGATCCATCCTCTCATGTTGTTTGCTACCATCTGTCTCAATTCATTCTCTGTCATTCCTGCGCTCTCCTTTTCTTCTCCTACATACTGCTTGATCCATTTCACACAGCACTGATGTCTGGACTGATACATCTTGTCTCCAACCTGGTTGTTGTTTGATGTATCCTGCTGATCCAGGATCAATGATGCATAGACGCTATCCGGCGTGTACGGTTTGGCCGCACGTCCGAAAATTCTTTTTGTCGGTTTCAGGCCTCCCAGGTGTTCAATCTCGCACCACATCATCTGAGCTGGTACAGTATTGACTCCGTATGCCACGGCCTGTTTGATGTATGTCTCCATCAGCTGTTCAAACAGCTCATCCTGGCATTTCTTTCCGCTCGGTGTCGTTATGATTGCGATCAGCGCCGCTTTCTCTGTTGCAGATGGATTCCAGCCGATTTCCTCCCAGTCCTGGCTCAGTCTGTACTCAATTCCTGCAGTGTCAGCTCCGCGAAATGCTCCCGGATCTTCTTTCAGAATCATCTGACAGAGTTTTCTGGCCTCATCGCCATAATTCTGTGCCCAGCCCAACGTGCAGGTTTTTTCATTCGCTGAGTTTGCTCCCTTTCCGGCGTATGCTTCGTATCTTCGTTTTCCATATACCTGTTCGCCAGACTCTACTGCTCCGATAATATTCGTCAAAATTTCAAGCTGCTTTTTGTCCATGATCTTCCTCCAGTCAAAGAAAAAGGGACGGTTTCCCGTCCCCTGTTCCTGTTATTTTTCTGTCTCGTCCTCAATGCACGCTGCATCTGTCAGTCCCTCTCCGATGATGTACGCCACCACGGATGCTCCTGCCATAATCAATGCTGTGACCTGTGTTGCTGTGTTCTCAGCTCCACCTGTGGCCACAATCATCATGCTCACGAAAGATGCAACTGCAGTCCACAACTTTCTACTTGTCAGTTTTCTTACCCAGTTAATTTTCTTCATTTCTATGTTCCTCCTCTGATTTCTTTGTTAAAATCTCTATTGCCTTTGTGATCTGTGGCGGCATCGGAATCCCCATCAGACCCGCATTCTCCACAATGCTGATAGCCTCATTGGAAATAAATCCGATAATCACGGCGTCACGTATGTATTTCACATGGATCAACATATCGAACCGGTACGCCATCAGCACGATCAACAAAATCACTGCTTTTCTGCAGAGTCCTTTGAATCCCGCCTTGCTTTCCAGTGCTCCGTTTTTCGTCTTTGTAGACTTGTGGAACACTCCGGCCACAATCAAGCCAGTCAGGTAGTCTATGCCGATCAGAATCATCAGTGTCTGCAATCCTGTATCCCAACCACCCAAAAGTGCTGCTATGAATCCGCCGACCATTCCAACCGTGGTGCATAACTGCTCTTTCATCATCTTTCTACACCTCCCCTCTGCCCTCATACATCATCCACATCGTCCACATCAGCGTATGGCCTGCAGTAGTATTCCGTTATATCCAGCTCGTCCTCAATCTGTTCCAGCGTCTTGCTGCTCTGTCCTCTGATATACAACCGCAAGTCTGTGATGTGCGACCATAGCCTTGATATAATTCTCAGCTTAGTCATCATTCCTCTGTGATCTCTCCCATTCCGGATCTAACCAGAATATCTTTCACTTTTGTCTTTAAGAGACGTGGAACCCTTTCATACATTTTCTTTGCGTCCTCTACTGTCTCCTGGTTCATAATTTCCTGTGCCCATAACATTGCCATCATTGCAATACCATCCTTTCCTGTACATAATAAAAATAAATTGATTAGTAACTTACGCATAAACCGCCTCCGACATTTCCAGCAGGCATGATTTCAGCATCCTGATTGTTTCTTCCTGCTCCTGAACCTTTTGTTCTAGTGTCTTTTCTTTCTGTGGCTCATATTCCAGATATTTCTCCGGATTCTTCTCCACAGCTTCACGGTTTACGTTTTCCGCTTTTTCCCGGAACTGGTGGAAATCATATTCCCAGAACGTATCTGTCACAGTGATATACTGTTCTTTTTCTACCATCTGCTGATTTTCTTCTGTAACTTCCTGCCCATTGAGGCAGATTGTCACGTCCACCATTCCGTTATCAAGCGGCTGCCAGCTGACCGCCGGCTGTTCTGTTGTGAATCTTGCTTTCAATGCTTACCCTCCTTTTCGCGTATTTCATCAGTTGCTCTATTCCATACTTCTTTTTGAAGTGAACGGAATCTGAATTTTTGAACCACCCATAATATGAAATGCAGCGGTACGCCAGATCTAGTGCTATCTCCATACGCCGCTGCACCTGTTTTCTCAATCTCAGATATGCCTGTCTTGCCCGGAGGAATATGCTCCGGCGGACTTCTGTGTGGTCCCTATAAATTTTGTAGCCCATCATATCAATGCAATCTCCGTGATGCTTTCCATCTTTTCCGATATAGTCAACCTGGAACAGTTTCCAGTTCGGTTTTATCTCCAGGCCCAGCTCCTCTCTGAAAAATCGGATCAGCATGAGCATGGCCTTTTTGACGTCTGCCTTTCGTGGTCCCAGGATCAGGATATCATCCATATAAAAGATAATTTTATAGAACAGTCTTGTCCGTTTCTCCTGGCCACGTCTTTTCTGCACCTTAAAGAGCTTTTGCTGTGCATAGTGGTAGGCAAAACTGAGGTAGTAATTGCATAGCCACTGGCTCAAATATGAACCGATGGATAGCCCCTGCTTGTACGACGCAATCAATGTCTCCACTAAATAAAGCAGGTCATCATTTTTGACCTGCTTTCTCAGAAATCTCATGAGCTTTCTTGTGTTAATAGATGGATAACAGTGCCGCACATCTGCCTTGGCTCCTGCCCTCGTTTTGTCCGGATTCTTCCGGATCCATCTCTCTATTGCATTCTTTCCGCATACCTGGCCACGGCCCGGCACACTGGCGCATTGATATTTTCCTATCTTTCTTTCAAATAATTCTTTCAGAGCATTGACAGCTACATAATTGTATATCTGCTGTTTTATGCTCTCCACGCCTATCTCCCTGAGCTTTCCGGAGTTTCCGTCATACCTCATGGAGTAGTGTATTTCCGGGAAATGAACATCACGCTCCTTGATTTCCCTTGCCAGATCTTCCGCTGCTCTTTCCAGCAACGGGTCCACATTGCTCCTTTTCTCCTGGATCAGTCTGCTCACAGCCCTGGCGGACAGTGGTTGACCGGTTTGGTATCCGGCCAGGAACCCTGCCACATCACGCCGTTTCCATTTATCTGAAAAGCATTCCAGCATACAGGCCATAATCCAGTCTTTATCCAGTTGTATATTTTTACAGTATCGTTTCAACTGTGAGTCCTCGTTTCTTGATACAGGAGTTTCCGGTTTTTCTACTCACTCCGCATCATGGCCTACTGCGCCATGCGCCCGTCCAGTCAGGCTCCTCGGCTCCCAGCTGGGCGGTGTGGCTTCAATCATATTTTGGGGATATGCCCCACGCACCTGCTTTCCGGTGGCTCCGTTCCTACAGAGCGAAATGTAACGCTGAAATTCAAATAAATTTCAAGAAAATCCAGAGACGATATTCCAGTTCGTGTTCGACCAGCCATTGTTCGCATTCAGAATCCAGAGGCCAGCATTCGCGCCATTGTTCAAATTGCCCAGCGCAAGCCACAGAGGAAACCGCCCGTTTAGCGTTACAAGTCCGTTATTTATTTATAAGGGGAAAGCCCCTCTGTCAGGCTGTTGCCTGCCATTCACCCCTGGTGCCGTTCGGAGAAACGCCAGAGACGATATACCAGTGCGCGTACGACCAGCCAGAGTTCGCATACAGAATCCAGAGGCCAGCATTCGCGCCATTGCCCAAATAGCCCAGCGCAAGCCACTCTCTCTGTCCTGACGTTCCTGTATCTGTATACAGTCCATCAGCAAATCCTGTGGTTGAGCCTCCGCCTACTTTCGTAGGAATCATGATGCCCAGGTTCGGATCTGTTGTTTCTTCTGTGATATATTTCCAGGATGCCGCTGTATAGGCCACCTGTGCGATAGCCTTTTTATAATTTGCCCGCACTGTCGCAATGTTGCTGGACAGTGTGCTGGCGTCCTCGCATACATAGACATCTCTGGCCGGATTCCCGTCCGCACCGGTAATAATATCCATGACCACATTTCCCAGGACCTCATAGGCTCCGATACAGGTCTCAATGCCCTGGATCTTGTACGGATCTTTTCCATTGGTGTTGCTGTTCGGAGATCCGTCTGAGCCAGCCACCTCATCAGTTGCTCCACTGTGCCATGGCATTGTTGTGATCCATGTGGTCAATGTCGTATCGAATGCCTCCGGAGCATCCACATATACTGCTGCATTGCTGTCATCCACGTCCTCAATCTTTGTGACTTTGACGCTGTATGCTTTGTTGTGTATATATGAAAAATACCGGTCTCTGTTTGTGTTTGAACCAACGTCTCCGATGGAAACATATGAGCCGATCACATAACCAGCCGCCTGTGCCTTTGTTAGTACCACTCTCATCACTCCGGTTTCTTCTACCAGGTTCTGGTTCTGATTGCTGTATGAGGTACATCCGGCCATGATGCTCTGGCTGTGTGTGGTTGCATATTTAATAATCATCATGAGCTGTCTATAGAACAAATCCCAGCTTGTCGTGCCGCAATAGTGACCGCCCAGCTTGTGCATATAGGTTATCATTCCGGTGTAGCTGACCGGATTTCTCGCCTGTGTTGCCTGGCAGCCATTGGCCGGTGCCAGGCCTTTTGATGAATACGGCACTCCATCAATGTCTCCCGCCGCATACTTGGCATGGATCATGAATGGGCTGATTGTTCCGTCCGGATTGATAGATTCTTTCATCGGATACGGTGTCAGCTCTGTCTGGCTGTCAGAATAATGATATATGACTGCCTCGGTAGTGTCCTCGATGCCGAACCAGGCGCTCATTGTAACCTCTCCGACCTGCACCTTGCCGTACTTGGTAAATCCAATCTGGCCCTCCAGGGCATCTACATGGTTGAAACCATTCTCGTCTACAGAAAAATTGCAGGTAAAATGATGAAATAGGCCATACTGAGCATAATCATCTCTGCCCTCTGTTCTTCCCACAGATGGCTCCGCAACCATATTCTCATTGGCATTCATTTTCACGCCCACAGGGCTTGTGGAGGTCTCCCATTTATAAATTTTTGTTGTGAATACCTTTCCGTTTCTCCTGAGTGCAAAATAATTTGAGAGTGCATTTTCAACGCCCCCTCCGTTCTGCTTAATCAGATCAATCTGTGTCTGGCCAGCTGTTTCAATTTTCGTGACGCTGGCTGCTGTATTCTGTTTCAGATCTTTTGACGCCTGCTGTGCATTGTTCAGGTCAGTCTCCAACCCTGTTTTGATCTGGTCAGCATTCTGGACCAGATTCTGCATGGTTGTAATGTTTTCTCCGGATGTTTTGATGCTTTTGTCCAGTTTTGTTTTGGCTTCTCCAGCCGCTGTCACATCTGCCTCCAGACTTCTTTCTGCCTGTCCTGCTGCCGTGATATCTGCCTCAAGGCTCTGCTTTGCTTTTCCTGCAGCTGTGGTATCCGCCTCTAATGTCTGAGCTACCGTGTTAGCCGCCGTGGTATCTGCCTCCAGTGTCTTGGCTGCCGTGTTGGCCGCCGTGATGTCTGCCTCCAATGTCTGCACCGTCTTTGTGGCTGCTGTGTTCTTTTCTCCCAGGCTCTTGTCCAGGGAGGTTGCTGTTGTGTTCTTCTTTTCCAGGTTTTCTGCCAGTGCAGTCCCTGTGTTCATTTTAGCCGTCAGGTCTTTCTGGACTTCCTTGGCCTCCTGCAAATTACTGTTAAATGCCTGCTGTGTCTGCTGGTTTTTTGTCACGTCTGCATTGATTGACTTTTGTGCCGCCTGGATGTCCGCCTTTGTCTGATTGTATGTATTATTCTCATCAGACACCTCATTGATTGCAGAAACAATCGCAGCTCTGACGTCCTTTCCTTTCTTGGCGCTGGCAATCTGTTCCGTGTACTTCCTTACGTTTGCCATGTTTAACCTCCTAACTTCATCGTATGGGCTGTATCTTCCAGAGCTACCGTTTCCAGATCCTCCGGATGTCCTGGTCTCGCAAGCCTTTTTTCTTCCGGTGTCTCTTGCCAGATATCATATCCTTGGACGCAATACAGCGCCAACTCATACGGTCTTATCATTGTTGCTCTGTTGTTTTTCTTCGCTGAGAATGTCTGCATTTTTGTCTCCTCCCTTTATTCCAACTTTTTTCTTGAAATCTTCGATATCATCCACCTCTGTTCCTGATTTTGGTTGCTGTTCTTCTGTGCCGGTCTGCTCCGTATTGGCTACCGCCAGATCAATCTGTGTTTTCATCAATTCCTGGGCGTATTCTTCTGACTTCATCTGCCTCATGTGTGACTGGATTCTATCCAGCACCTTATCCATGAGGCTCGGTGGAATTGCGTACTCCTGCATATATGCCAGCACCTGTGCGTCCAGTTCTCCTGCTACATTATCCAAAATTGCTCCTACGTTCATGATTCTCCTCCTATCCCATCAATAATCCATTTCTATAGGTTTCATCTGTCCACGACCATTCTATAGCTCCGTTTCCGATGTCTCTTATATTCGTGATTTTTCTGCGCGTTCCGGTGTAAGTCGTGTATACTGTTCCAGCGTTCCAGCTGGTAGCTGTACACAGCTTTCCTTTGATATCCACGCAAGTGTTTCCCATGATTCTCAACGTGTGTTCGTTGGTGTTGTTGTAAGCTCCGTTGAAATCAATGTATCCATAGGTCGAACCGCTGTATCCTCCAGTGATTTCTCCATAGCTCATTTTTATCCACCAGTCTCCATTTTTCGCCTCGAAACTTCCCTGACAACTTGCACCTTTCATGGTTACATATCCAGATGCCGTGAGCGTAAAGTTTGTGGAACTGATGCTGATTCTGTTCGACTTAATTGAAATAGAGCCAGACTCTGCACTGATCTCTGAGGAAATTTTTCCTTTTGACACTCTCAGCTTGATAGCATCCGCATTGACCTGGATACTGCCTTTCAGTGTATCCTCTGCTTTTTTCGCTCTTGTGACTTCCGCCGTGATATCGTTGGCTGTCAGTTTCAACTGAGACTCAGTATAGGCCGCCGCATATCCCATGATTTCCACGTCTGTGATGTATACCGTTGTATTGGCCACGTTATTGTAGAAATATGTATAAAAATATGACGGTGTTGCAACATTCTCAAATTCAAATGTTTTCCAGGATGTGCTCAAGTCTCCTGCATTTGTATAGTGTGACGTTCCATCTATTGTCACTCTGATTCTGGCTGTTTTCTCCTGCCCTGATGCACAGGCCGCTTTGAACCTTACTCTGACTTTTCCCTTTTTGTCGAACGGTTTCTGATACCACCGTAGATAATAGGTGCTAGTCGTGTTCGTGATCTGAGCACATGATTTTCCGGAAAACGTGTTCTGTGTGACCTGCGTATTGTTAGACCGGTACCAGCCAGTGAACTTATCTTCGCTATCTGAAAAAGATCCGTTTGTGCAATAGTTATGACTGTTGCTCTCATACATCTCAGATACCTGCTGAGTGATCTTTCCGGCCTCTACCGTGATTCTTGCGTCCACATCGTCAATCAGTTCTTTCACATTTCTCAGTACCCGGATATCCGTCAGATAGATCTGCTGTCCGTATGAGCCAGTAATAGAAAGATAAAAGGATCTTGTCCCGGCGCTTGTGTAGGTAACGGTTCTTTTCAGTGTGTACCATTTATCACAGTTTACCGTTGACAGGTACTGTGAGATTGTATTTCCGGAAAAGCCAAAATAACAATAGCTCGGTTTCTTTCCAGTAGGCGTGTACACCTTGACCTCTATCTCATAGGTGCCTGCCGGCAATGTTCCCAGGCTCTGCTGGATTGATGCTGTGTTTCCGTCTGTTTTGGTCATCAGGATGGCGTTCATATTCCCGGCTGTGCTCTTTGCCACTGTGGCATTGGTCGATGCCGTGAACTTTGAAACGTCCAGACTCTGGTTGTCTCCGCCTTTGATATAATCATACCGGTTCGTGATGCTTTTCTGATCCGTAACCGCCAGCTGTATCTTGTCCTCTATCGACTTGATGCTAGTTGTGATAATTTCTTTCACAGCGGTTTCCCGCTTGTCTGTATAATCATTGGCATTCTTTGTGGCCTGTGAGAATTTCCCCTCCAGTTCGGATTTATACTCAACCGTCAGCTTTTCTGAGCTGACAGAGTTTGCCGTGATCCGTTCGCCTATAATCTGGCCGTCCAGTGTCATTCCCACTGTGTACGGTCCTGCATATCCGTTGTGACTGCCTCCGATGCCCTCCTTGTTTATCTGCAGAATCTTTGTGGCCTTTTCTTTGCTCGGAGCGTCCATGTATAGCTCTCTGAGCCAGAGTCCATTTTCGTCAAATTCTTCCAGGTGGTATCCTCCGGCTGTTCCTGTCATTTTTGCTGTCAGGTTATCAATGGCTGTCCGCATCTCCTGATTCTGAATTTTCCGGCGTTCCTCGGCTGTTGCTGTGACTCCGGAATAGATTCTGCTCTGCTGTTCTGTATAGGTCAGCTTTCTGTTCTCCCCCAGCGTCAATGTTGCTCCGTCTGGTTTCTGTAGAGGGATCTGCATCTCCATGACCGGAAAAACTCTGTTCATGCCGTATGGCTTGGCTCTGCACTGAATCCTGTCTCCGCACTCAAAAGCATCATAGTCACTGTCCATCATGGACAGGTCTACCGCTGTCAGTTCCAGTGTTAAATCCTCAAACTGGTTATCCTCCAGCCACTCTTTTCCTTTTCTGAGCAGGTTTGATGGCTCTGTTACGTCCTGCCAGGTGTTAGTTATCCACACCCAGCCAAAGTTTTCCACCGCGCTCTGGTTATAAATGTAATTTGATCCACCGTTTACGCTGGTAATATCCACATATTTCTCCAGGGCGTCAATCTCTGACTCTCCCTCCAGGCGTGCGCCCAGTGGAATCAGCGCTGTGACAATGTTTTCCGCTGTTCTGCTCAGTGAGTAGTCCAGCATATTCAGTCCGAACTCAATCGGCTGGCTGCAATACTTTCCGTATTCTTCCAGCGTGATCCAGTCCAGATATAGCTTGTCATTCTCATGCCGGAGTTTCAGATATCCTCCCAGTTTCTCCACCAGTTTCTCTCTGATCGCTTTCAGCGTGTTCTCAAAGTTGGTGTACCTGTATAAGGATTCGTTTGCATCTGTAATGGTCACTTTTCCCAGATAGATCTTTTTTCTATCCTCTACCTGGTTGTTGTGAATATCCAGAAACGTCTCCAGCATCTGCCGTGGTGTCATATCATGATACTCAGCTTGTGGCTGTATGGAGTCCGCCAGGAAACTCATTGCGCCGGCGCAATAGACATTTTTGTTTCTGTAACGGTCTACTTTCGGCTGTTTCCGGACCTCTCCATAGAACAATTCTGTTGTATCCCGGAACACACTGACCATGCTGCTCCGGTTCTTGATCTTGTCATACAATGGGTTGTTTGGCGGTACCGAAAACTCAAAGGTTCCCGCATATCCCGTCTGCAGGTTTAGCGTTGGATTGGTCAGTACCGCCTCTTTATCTCCTGGATAGTAGAGGGTCTGACCGTCCATTTTAACTTTATACAATTACAGTGACCCCCTCCTGTACCGGATCGTGAGTGTGCCCGTTCCAGTGAAACTGAGCACCACGTCCTCTGTATTGACTGTGATATCCGCAAAACGGTTCTTTCCTTTCATCAGTGTGTAGGTTTCCCCGTTCGCCGTCATTTTGAGTCCGGTCGATCCCAGAACGCTCACGTATATGGTCGGAACGAACGGCATCTGATCCGGAACGATTGTGTACGTCTTTGTCTCTCCGGTCCTTACCGTGATTTCTGTACCCTCGTCTATGATCCCAGTCTCAAAATCAAACGAATCCCACAACCAGTCCTCTGTAGAATCCGCCACATTGTACTTGTATGGGTCAGCTTTCGGAATGGCCAATGTGAATGTGCCTATCTCCCTGTTTCTGTCGTATCCCTGGATAGATGCTCTGCCTGTCCAGTAGAACCCAGAGTCATTGTCGAAAATGACCTTGATTTCTCTGCCCTCTACAAGGTTTCTAAGGTCTGAGATGAAAATATCCCAGTTGTCTCTTGGTTTCTTACCGCCCAGCTCGATGCTGATCGGACGGTTTTTGAATATGCGGCGGCCCGTGATGGCTTCTGAGAAATCCAGAAAGCCATCCGCTCCAGGCACGTCCACATAATAGTTTTCCTGTTCCACATCTCCAATATAATCATTGTTTCCTATTGCCAGTCCCCAGTCATTCAGAGTGTGGAATCTTTCGCCGGTGGCCACGATCTCAATCGTGGCTCCGTTTGTAATTGCGTCCATTATAGGAATCCTCCCTCCTCTGCCAGGATACCCAGCTCTCTATCCATATCTCTTGCCAGTTTCGCTGCTACACCTCCGGTATCCCATTCGATGTTTAAGCTCTTGGCCAGGTATGGCAGATACTGAGCCAGCAATGATGTGATATTCATGATGGCGTTTGTCTGTTTTGCGTTGCTCTGGTCCATCATTGCATTTGCATTGATGGTCATGTCTTTGCTCACGCCCTCGATTGCATCAGCCACCACTGATTTACTCTTTTCGATGCCCTTAGCTAATCCCTGCATAAAGTCCGGCATCCAGGACTCATACTCTGTCAGTGGTCCCTCGTCAGGCACTGAGAAATGCAGAAATGAGCGGATTGTAGATGCCACGTCTGACACGGCATCTCTGACTCTGCCAATGGCGTTCCTGATTCCGGAAACTATTCCGTCTATGAAATCTCGTCCCCACTGTACCGCCTGGCTTGGCAGTGATGTGATAAAGCTGATTGCTGACCAAAATCCGTTCCGCACAGTTGATCCCAGACTGCTCAGTGCGTTTCCGATTCCGGAAACCATGTTGTGGAACGCCTGCACCGCTGACTCTTTCAGATTTTGTGCGGTTTGAACCACACTGCTCTTTAAATTCTCCCAGCTGTCGTGTGCGTTCTGCTTCATTTCCTGCCACTTCTGGTATGCAGATTCTTTCAGATTCTGTAGCGCCTGGATTGCAGAATCTTTCAAATTTGTTGCTGTTTGAACCACAGAATTTTTCAAATTTTCCCAGGTATTGAGCGCCGTCTGCTTTATCATGTCCCACAAACTTGACAGGGTGTCCATAAATCCTGTAACCAGAGTGACCACATGAGTGACCAATCCCTCTGCAAATGATGTGACCACCTGCTGTATTCCAGACCAAATCTGTGATGCAGCGCCCTGGATATTCTGCCAGATATTTTGTGCATCGGACGCCAACTGAGTGAAATCTCCCGTTACCAGATCGATCAACAAAAGCACCGGTGCAAGTATCGTATTTTTCAGCAACTCCCAGGCTCCTGATGCAATCTCCGTCAGACCTGACCAGATGCCCTGCAGTGTAGTGACTGCATTCTGCCACAATTCCTGTATGGTTGTTACGATTGATGACAGCACAGGGTTTTCCATCATGGACTGCCAGATTCCTGAGAAGAAATCAGCCACCTGCTGCCAAATTCCCGACCACCATTCCGGGATGCCCTGGAACCATGAAACCACGTTCTGCCATGCCTGCGGTATTGTATCCGTAAAGAATGAACAGATTGACTGCCAGATCTGAGAAAAGAAATCTCCGACCTGTTGCCAGATTCCTGACCACCATTCCGGGATGCTTTGGAATTTTGACACCAGACTGTCCCATGCCTGCGGTATCGTTTCGGTAAAAAATGAGCAGATTGATTCCCACACTTGTGAGCATTTCTCTTTCACTTTTACCCATAAATCTCCGAACCACTCCGATATAGCGCCCCAGTTTTTCACAATGGCTATAATTGCAGTAATTGCTGCAGCTACACCAGCAATGATTCCGATGATCGGCCCCAGTGTTGCCACGCCTAACATACTTACAATGTTTATCACGGCCAATATGGCAGGGGCTAAAGTGGTAAAGGCGGCAATCACAGCCCCCAGTATAACCACAAAATTTTGTACCGGTTCTGGTAATTTCCCGAAAAACTCTCCTATCGTTTTTATTCCGGAGGCAATCGGCGGTATGATATTGTTTGCCAGGTTCATCAGTGCCTCTCCCAGAGGGACCAGGCTCTGCTCCAGCTGTCTCATGCTCGCCTCAAACGTCTGTGAGTCTGTCGTGGACTGATCGAACATATTCTCTGCTGATCCAGCCACGTTATCATAGGTGTCCCCTACCGTAGTGAGCGACTCGATAAACTTCGCATTGCCGTCCTCGGCCATTGTACCGAATGCCAGCGCTGCTTTGTTCAGTTTGTCCTGCTGGTTCTCTGTGTTTTGAATATCTGTCACAATGGCATCAATAACATCTTTCTGTGTAGCTCCGCCCTGCTGCCACTGTTTGAATACATCCTCAACCTCTTTGCTCCAGCCTCCGGTTCCGGCTTGTACCTCCCCGGTCTTTTCATCAATTTTGCTCAGGGAATCCGCTATTGTTCCATCAACCAGTCTGGTCGTGACTTCGTTAATGGCATCGTTTACCTTGTCCAGGTTATACGCTCCATTGTCCAGTCCGTTCTGCAATAGTTGGAAATACTCCTGAGCGGAATAACCGGCCTGAGCGAACTTTCCAGAATACTCTGAGAGGTTATCCCCCAGCTCGTTTGTCTTATCCAGGCCATTCTGTGTACCCTTTACGATATAGTCCATGGCCTGCTGTGCCGTGAGTCCGTACTGCTCCATGAGGCTGTTGACACCTCGGAGAGTCTCATTCATGTCAATTCCATACAGCTCATCCAGCGTGATTGCCTGCTCTGTCAGATGTGTCAGTGTAGTCTCATCCAGATCTTTCAGGTTCTTTTTGACCGTAATGACCGCATTTGATACAGAGTCCATGGAATCTCCCACGCCCTCAGCATATACGTCCTTGATGACTCCGGCTGTTTCCTCAGCCGCTTTCCCGGTTTCTCCAAAATAAGTGGACGCTTTTACTGTGGCATCTTGTGTCTCCAGAAAAGCGTCCTTTGCTTTGTCTCCTAATTCTGTTATTTTATCCCCTAGTCCAGAAATCTGATCGGCTGCCTCCATCAGCGTGCCTGCTGTGAGTGTTTTTCCCATCTCGTCCAGCTGTTCCGCTGTATCGTCTGCCTGTGCTCCCGCTTCTTTCAGATCCTGGATGAGGTTCCTGATTGCCTGTCCATCGTCAACCGTATCCAGTGCATCTGTCATCTGTTTGATGTCAGCTTTCCCGTCTGTGGCTGATCTTCCAATCTTTTCAATGGCCAGTTTCAACTGATCTGATGATGCAGATCCGTTTTTGATTGCTGTTACCAGCTTACTGCCCAGGACGTCCGCATAATCATCCACGTCCGCTCCCAGAGCGTCAAATAATTTGCTGAGGCGTTCGGTGTTCGTAGCCAGTCTGTCCTGTTCGGTATTTAATCCGTCCAGTTCTGACTGATACCGGCTCAATGTTGCCTTGGTTGCCTCAACTTCTCGCTGGAAAGCCATGTACTCCTCCTGGCCAATCTTTCCGGCCTCCAGAGCTGCTGTCACATCTTTCTGTGCCGCCTCCAGCGTGTCCAATTTGCTTGCTGTGTCTGCTATCGCATTTTTCAGTAATTCCTGTTTTTGCGCTACCAGCACCGTATTTGATGGATCTAATTTCAGCAGAGTGTTCACGTCTTTCAGCTGTGCCTGAGTATTTTTCAGCTTGTCGTTTACACCGCTTAGGGCTTTCTGCAGGCCTGTGGTATCTCCGCCGATTTCAATCGTTATTCCTTTGATATTCCGGCCTGCCGCCATCCTGTTCCACCTCCTTAGAACTTGTCAAAATCCTCCTGTGTGGCCATTCTTGGATATTTGTATGAATCATTCTGTTGCTCAGTAAACATATCCATGACCATTCCGACCGTAACCAGATCCAGATCCCGGATAGAGATCCCGACCTGACAGCATCTCAGGAGAAATAATGGAGTGTTTAGCTCCCGGCTACTCGGTCTAAGTTTTTTTTTGCCTGACTTTTCGTCTCCTCATTCATATTCCAGAGTTCCAGAATGGCAGGCAGGATCTGGTAAATAGAAAATGTGTTGAACTGCTCCAGCCAGTCCATAATGTCCGGCGGCACATTCTCCGGATCCGCGTGCTGTGCCATGACATACGCGATATTTTCAAACATTTCCAGGTCCTCAATCGGAATCTCGCTTGACTCCTTATCCTCTTTTTTGCCTTTCTTTTTCACAGACTTTGCAATTTTCTGCAAATCCACGAAAAGATCTCTGCGGAATTTCATCCGGTAGATTCTCGGCACCGCTGCTGACGCCTTGAACTCCACCTCTCTGCCATCAATTTCCACCTTTTTTCTCAGCATGATCTATCCCTCCTATTTCTTTGCTTCAGCTGTCTGTGCCGCCTCGCTTGTCACGGCAACCGGCTCATATACTTTGTTGTACCAGCCTGTATATGTTCCATCTGCTGTGTCCGGTCCTGTCTGTACTTTTACCAGACCGTCTTTTCTTGGACTGTTTGTGATTGTCAGTGTCTCTGTTCCAGGGTCTACTGTCTCCTCTTTTGTCTCGGATGCAATAGACGGTCTTGTGCATGTGCAGTTATATAAGCATCTGCGGATTGCTTTCACGTCTCCATCAAACTCAAACAGCAGAGCGAACGGATTTGTTGTTTTGTTCGCATTTTCCGTCAGAACACCATTTTTATCCTGTTCCTCATTGAGAATTTCCACGCGGAACCAGCTCGGAATGAGTGCCATTTCCAGATCTCCCTCATATCCGTTGTTTGCGCTTGTCACATAGTACGCAATTCCGTCTGCGTAGAACTTGGAAATCTCTCCCTGTGCGTCCAGGCTGATGCTGACCGCTCCAGGAATACTTTTCGGATTATCATACGTGTATGTAGTCGTTCCCTCTGTGGTCTTTTCTGTCTGCTTGGCCACATGGACGTTTTTAATGTTGTACTTGACTTTGTTCTCTGTTCCAGTCATTTTCTATACCTCCATTTCATATAGCGACTCCCACATTTTCTCCGACTCCAGCCACTCAGAGGCTGTCTGCTCCCAGGCAATGTCATGTTTGTCCAGGATTTCCTCCAGCTTTTTCTCCAGCTCCCAGTCTTTGTCATCTGTGTAGAGTTCAATATCCAGTTTCGTTATCTTTTTGTATGTCTTGCCATCTGCGAAAAAATTATCTGTTCCCGGTGTCAGCCATACAACAATAGGGAGCGGGATGTCCTGCATCTCTTTCTGTGTGAAATGATGATATCTGAACGGGATTCCCATTTCTCCCAGTATCTGTTCAATTTGATCTTTGGTCATAATCTCGTCCTCAGCTCCTTTTCCAGCTCATCTACTGCTGCCTCCTCAGCAGGTGCAATATGCACTATGGCCTTGGTTCTTCCACCACCCCGTTTCTGGTGTCCTTTTTCCAGGAGGTGTGTCAGAGCGTATTCCGGTTTTTCCGCATGGACAACCATTGTATGCTTTGTCCGTTTGGTCTCTCCTGTCCCGTAAGTCCATGACGCTGCATAGTCTCCTGTCAGCTTAGGAGATGTTTTATTCAGCATTTTGGCCGTATCCGCGGCAACTTCCTTGGATACTTTTTCAACCTCCAGGCCAACCGCAACGCCATAATTGTCCAGCTCTTTCATGACAGCCTTGGTCAGATCTCCAATTTTAACCGCCACCAGAATCCCTCCCGTCTTTGAATGGGTGCACCAGTTTTTCCAGCGACAGATACAGCGCCGGTGGTTTCGTGTCGTACTTCGGCTGTACCTGCTTAATCTGATAATGTCCGGCCCGGTCTTTCATCTCTGACTCATCAAATGTCATATTGTCCCATAACCAGTCCGTCTCGTTTTCCAGAATAATCACATCATTGACCTCGATCTGCTCCGCATCCAGTACCTCCAATGGAACTGCCAGGAGCTTATCCACCTGGTTTCCGGCCGTTTGTGCCTGCCAGTATCTTGTTACACCTACCGTCCTGTTTCCAAAACGTATATGCTCCAGCTTTGTTCTGGTCAGGCTTCGTTCGTCCGCTTCACAGATCGTCAGCAGGCCATCTCCAAAATTTTCAAAATGCTTACTACTGATCCGCGGCATATCCGTCCACCTTTCTGTCTATCTGCAGAGAAATGATCTCATCTCTGTAATTCTGCCAGAACTGTGGTATCTCCCCCGCTCTGGCATACATGACATAATCAAAAAGGAGTGCTTTTTCCTGAGTTTCCTCGTAGAAATTGCACTCCCCTATTTTTCCGCTTATGGCAGCCATTCCTCTTTTGACCATGCCCCTCATCTTCTCATCTCCCAGGGAATCATCCCAGGTTATCTCCAGATAATTTTTGATCTCGTTTAGGAGCTTGTTGTCTTTATCGTCTGCCATAATTCATTTACTCCTTTGTCACTGTTACTTTGTAGCTCTTTGTCTGTGCTCCGTCAGTCACTTTTACAGTCACAGTATTGGAACCCTCGGACCAGTTTGCTGCTGCTCCATTTGTCACTTTCACATCTCCCACCGTGATCTCAATTTCCGCTGTGGAACTTGCCGGTACCGCTGTGATTGTGTTGGACGCATTCTGTGTGGTTGCTGTGTATTCTGTGGTTCCTGCTGCAAATGTCGGAGACAGTTTCAGTGCACCAACTTTCAAATCTGCCAGTGTTGCATCATCTGTCTTTGCTTTTTCTGTCTCGCTTACAACCTTAAAACGTAACGGCTGGAGATCCTTGATATCCAGAACCTGGAAAGCATTGTTATCCAGTGCGAAACCATGAGCATACAGCTTGATGAGATATACCCTCTCATCTTCCAGGAATCTGTATTCGTCAGAATATTCAATTTTTCCATTTTTTGCCATTCCGACTCCCAGGAAATACTTGGTTGCCATTCCATATACTGCCTTTCCCTCCGGAACAGCTGCACTCTGAATGATTTCAGCGTCCACCGGGAGCACAGATGCATAGATTCCATCCGGAGTCAGCATCCTTGTGGCCGGGAGCACTCTGCGGAAATAATCCACCGGATTAACCAACAAAATGAGGCTTGTGACAGTTCTTGCCTGTCCTTTGTCGTTTCTGGCCATGATTGCTGTAACATTTCCCATCTGTGTCATGTCCAGTGCAGTCATTTTGATAGCGTTTTTGTCCGGATATTTTCCGCCTGTCACAACAACGCCCTCTCCGACCTGTTTCATCATACCGATTGGCTCATCTTTTCCAGTTCCCTGTACAATACCGTACTCCAGCCCGTTTGCCAGTGCCTCATAGAGCACCTGACGCACGTATGTATCCAGCCATGTCGGTCCTAAATCCAGCATAGCCTTGGAAACCGGCAGGAATGCGCTCAGTTTTTCCTGTGTTACATCTACCTCTTTGAATCCAGAGGTCAGCTCCTCGATGATCTTGGCTGTCAGCTTGCCCCATTTTGCTTTCTGCTCGCCGTTTGTATTCATCATCATTCTTGTCAGACCTGTCACTGTGGTTGCATTCATCTTGGACAGGAGCGGGTGGTTTGTCTGGAGTTCATCAAAGACGGAATCAATGATTGTTTCCGGCATAACAACCTCAACGTCATTGAGAGCCTGTTTCGGATCTGTGGATCTCATAGCCTCAATGATTTTCTCATAATACTGTTTTTCCTTAGAGGTCAGCTGGCGCACACCTCTCTGTGCCAGGATTGTTGCATCCTGCTCAACCAGCATCTCTTTGGCCTGCTCCAGAACATTGTCCTCAATCTTCTGGCACAGCTCAGTGAACGCCTCGCTGAATGCTTTTGTATCGTCATCTTTGATGGCCTGATTCATTTTTTCAACGATCTTGGCCTTTTCCATTGCTAATACGTCTTTATTCTTCATATCAGTTCTCCTTTACATATTTTGGAATAATTTTGCTAACTGGTTTGTGAGTTTCTTTTCTTCCGGCTCTGGTTTTGGAGTCGGTACCGGAGGTTTTGGTTCTCCTCCCTGCTGCCGCATAGACTCCAACTGTTCCCGGAATGATTTCTGCTGTGCAATCACACCGGACAGCTGCTGCACGCGGCTCATCAGTCTCTGCTGTACATCCTTATCATCAGCCTGGTAGCTGTCTACCCGGTCAATGAGGCCGTATTCCAGAGCTTTCTCCGGTGTTAGGAATGTTTCTGCCTCCATCATGTCAATGAGCTGCTGTTCTTCCAGGTTTGATTTTTCCAGAAAGATCTGTCTGTTTGACTCCATGAGCGTATCCAGATCATCTGCTGCTTTTCTGAGTTCTTTGGCGTTTCCATCCACACTCATCCACATATTGTGAATCAATGCAGATGTTCCCAGTCCCATGACGCGCTCATCACACGCCTGCAAGATCAGGAACGCTACGCTGTAGGCAACTCCATCCACATATCCAACCTTTTTGCAGTTCTTCTGTTTTAGCTGGCTATAGATCGCCACGCCCTCTTTGACAGATCCTCCGTTTGAGTTGATATGCAGCTCAATGGTTGCTGTATCAGGAATGGCCGCAAGTTGCTCCTGGAAATACTTTGCAGATGTCTCCGATTCCTCATAGCTCCATGTGCTCCAGTTAAATGTGCCGTATGCTGTCACATCGTCATAGATGTATAATTTGTGAGTATCGTCCTCTGCTTTCTGAAAACATACAAATACTTTATCCTGTCTTGGCATTCTTCCCACCTCCTTTCTGCTGTTCTTCCAGGATTTCCTGGATAGTTGAGTAGTTTTTCGTGATGAAATGCTGGTCTGCCCAGTCCTCATCTATCGGAATCTCTCCCAGTGCTCTCAGAATCATATTCACTGTATAGATTCCGGAGCTGATGAGCTTGTCTGCTGATGTTGCAATGTCGAACATATCAATATGTTTGACTCTCATGGTGTCGATCTGCAGCTTTGTCCCTTTCTGTATCCCGTTTTTTCCAATCCTCTTGCGGTTAATCTCCTGCATAATCATCTGTGCAAGCGGGTCCAGACAAAACGTCAGCATCTCGTCCACTGCTTTCTCTGTGTCCTGCACGTCTCCCTTGGCCAGTGTAGGCGGCATGGAGAATCCTCTGGCCGTGAAATCAAAAATATCATCATACTGGCTTTTGATATCCCGGCTGGTTCCCTCACTGTAAGTCTTTGAGCCAATGTCTGTGTATGAATATCCCTCAAACAGTGGCAGGACAGCGTTTGGGCTTTCAAAGAATGACTTAAAATACTCATTCATGAGCTTTTCCAGTTTCTCATTGAACAATTTATCACTCTGAGCCATTGCCGAAATGTTCAGGGTTCCTCTGCTGCCTCTGCTTTTGAGATACGATTTTGCAGAATAATCAATCAGCTTGCTGTATGAGTCATACAGGTTCTGTATGATCCGGTTTACGTTCTTGTTGTTGAGTGTCCAGTGAAGCACGTCTGAACTTCGGAATGACCGCGAAAATGTGTAATCATCCACCTGCACATTGGTATAAGTGTCTCCATACAGTGCATTTTTCGTCACGGAAAAATCATCAGCCACCAGGAGCTGTCCGTCATAGCTCTCTACTATCAAAAGCTCATTGTTCCGGAATAACTGCTCCATGGCCTTTGATAGAAATTCTGCTTTGTTCTGATTGCGGTTCGGTTCGTAGTTCCAGAGATAATATTCATCTTTGAACAGTTCCTCTCCCTCGTAAAACGTGCGAAATTCACATTTTGTCAGAGCGTTGGCAATCTTTCCTACACAAGTCCAGAACGCCAGCTCTCTCAGACAGATTTCTGTTACTGCATCACGGACCTGCTGATCTGCAATTTCCACAGATGATACCCGCTGCACATCTTCTCCCGGTTTTTCTCTTGCCTTGAATAGCTTTCTGAGACTTAATCCCATGTCAGTTTCCTCCTTTCTGCGCTAATATGTGAATACGCCCAGATCCGGCGCGCTTACGCTCTGAGCATACGGCAGGTCATCCTCTACCGTCATAGATGCGGCCAATGCCATAAATGGGTCTGTCTTTCTTGACTTTGCCTCAATCTTTGCATATACAAAGTTTCCAATATCGGCATCATCTTCCTTTCCCGGTTTCCGGCCGTATCTGACCATCTTTGTGTTATTTGTTGCCCAACGCAACACCGGGTTATCTCCCCACACGAAATAGTCATTTGCAAAACAGCTGTCTATAACCGGCGCAACTTTCATGATGTCTGACGGTCTTACCAGTTTTAGGTTTTTGTACACTTTTGCATCAAAACCAATGTTCTGCAGATACTTGGCCACCAGAGCATAACGGAAATCATCTATTGCCATTTTCTTGATCGAATAGTATTCCATCTGAGTTGCAATATAGTCTACGATCAGCTCCGGGTGGATTTCCACATCATCAACCAGTGTGATATGTCCCTGATCCGCCCATTCTTTCCATGGTGCCTTTATTCTTGGCAAGTCTTTTGACTGCAGGCAGAGCCAGGAATGGTTTAGATCATACCTGGTATCCACGTCTCTGAAATGGAGATTGACGGAAATCATATCAGTGACTTTTGAGAAGTCGATGCCACAGGTGCACATTCTTCCCACCAGGTCATCTACCGGTACAGGCCTGTTAGTGGCTTTGATTCTTTCATAGGCGCACACTTTGATCTCGCTGGAGCCGTCTGGGAGGTTCATTCTCTTTGTCATGAATGCCGTGAACTTCTCAGGCCGTTTCAACCAGTCTCTGTATTCTTTCCGGATTTCTTCCATGAGATCCGGCAGGTATCTCAATGATGGGTTTGCCTTTTCCCAGTTCTTCTCATCGTGTACCTCTGCCTTGCTGTCCAGCCGGCAGATAAACGGTAGTAGGCCGTTGTCTGGTTCTCCTCCGAACAGGATTCCCTCTGCTGTCTCCAGCAGATCATCCAGCGGTCCCTCCCTGACATCTCCCTGGGTAGTGTAATATGACCGGCGTGGGTGTTTCTTCTTTCCCAGGCCGGTCGTAAATACATTTATATTCTTATAGTCTTGATACTGATGAATCTCATTGAGCACTACCATTCCGGAGCGGAGACCATCTTTTCCGCCCGGATTGTTTGTATGTCCCTTTATCGTTGACCTTGTGCTCTTGCAGACCACTTTCTCCCTTGTCCACTTAAAAAATCGCTGGAGCTTTTTGAGCCACTTAGGCTGCTCGAATGCTCCAACGATATCCTGTACCGGCCGGAGAGCCTGGTCCTCATTGTTCGCACAGATATCAACGTCATATTCTCTGATTCCGTTGTATTCGGATGCCAGTGCCGTTGATTCCAGCGCTATTGTTCCGTCTTTTCCCGCACCTCGCCCAATCAGGCAGAACAGATCCGGCCACCTTGGCCGTCCATTTTCCCTCCAGTATGTGCAGTCATGCAGTCCAATCACGAACTGCTGCCACGGAAAAACCTCATCATACGGGAAATATCGTGCCAGTCCCAGGTAGTCCGTCAGCTGCTGCTGGTCCACATAGATGTCCTCCGTCTCAAAACACTTTCTGACATGTTTCATCAGTGCCTTGACATCTTTGGACGCCTCCACTTTTCCTGTCTCCACTGCCTCCATGTAGGCTTCTATTCGTGGATCACAGTTTGTCATCATCGTCATCCCTTATGGTTTTCTCCGTGGTCAGACCCAGCTTGTCCAATATCATAAGCATTTGCTTATTTACGGCCACCAGATCTTTGACGGATTGATTTTGTTTTATGATGGTGGCCTTGCCGGATGCAGATTGTGCCTCATAGGATACTCCTCTCTTTTTTATGTCTGTTTTTAGCTTTTTCTTGATATCGTAGAGGGCCATATAGTCATCTATGAGGTCCAAAAAACATGAAATATCAGCCTGTTTTTTCTCAAGCTGAGAAATTAAACTTTCTAATATATCCGATTTTTTTTGCGCCATATTCCCACCCCCTATTTTTTATTTTTTTATCATGTGCGAACTTTCTCGGCGTTGTCGAGGCCACCCACCGGTCTCCGTGGTCGAAATTAAAACGCTAATTTTTTCGACCGGGGGTATACGCTTTTTTCTGTGCTTTCTGTCCAATTTCCAGAGCAAAATCCGGATTCGTTGTGTGATTGCACAGCCCGTCTATTGCATTTATATTATGCATACAGAACTCTTTGTCACATTGCGTATTCTTTTCCGGATCACAGTTGAATACCTTTATCTTTTGTCCTCCGCATTTGATGATCTGTTCCTGCTTCATGTTATCCCTCTTTTATTTTTCCTATCTTCTGAATGATTCCGTCCACAGTTTCATTGACTGCTGCCACATCATCAATCAATCTGTCTAACTGGTCACGTTCCACATCTACCTGCACCGTGATTCTGCTCGTTGGTCTCTCCTGCAGTATTGCGTATCCCATCGGCATCAATGGCCCTCCGGAACAATCCGCACACACTCGACCGTCTGGATGCTCTCTCGGTATCACATTCAGCATTCCACACGCCTGGCATTGTGTGACCATATAATCTGCTGTATCGCTTGTCCTTGCCATATCAATCCCACCTTTCCTCTGTCAGAGTTTCTTTCTTCTCTGGTTTCCTGTATCCATGCACTGCCTCATGGCAGTCGTGGCACAGACTGACCAGGTTCCTTTTTCGTACACCATGCCACTCATACCATATCTCCAGAGCCATGTCCGGATGTTTCTTGACATAGTTCACATGATGCACTGTCGTAGCTTTCGTGTATATCTTCTTTTCCTTGCATCTCTGGCACTCTCCATGATCCATCTGCAGAACCTCTCTGCGTACTTTCTTCCATGGTCCCCACACGTAGAATCTGTGAATGTCCTCTCTGATGCACTTTTTCACATAATCAATCTGTTCTTGTGTCATGTCTCCTCCAACGAAAAAAGCTCCGGGTTTTCCGGAGCCTTTGTGAGGGATAATGTCTGAGAATCTTGGTTCTCATCTTTTGGACCTTATCAATATAACATAAAAGTTGTCCTGTGAGTACCGCACTTTCAGATCCGCTTTGCCATGAGGTAATAGAAATATCTTCTGACCTCATAGAAATATGTCCTCTCACATGGTATCCCTTTCTGCTTCATCCAGTGAAACGTTGCTCCCTCCGTTGTCACATATTCCAGCAGATACTCATATAGGCTCTTATTGTCCCCTACCGCCTCCCTGACTGTATCCTCAACTTTCTGCATCTTCTCACGCAACTCTACTCTGCGCTCTGCCAGGTTGGCTGTTGCATCACTGCCACTGTGCGCCCCTGGCATTCCGGTTATCTGAGGACTCTTGACGGTTGATGTCCTGCTGCCCAGCTCCTCTCTCCATTCCGGATATTGCAGACAATATGAGTATGCCGTTCCGAATGCGTGTTTGCTTATCCCATATTTCTTTTTGTTCAGTGGTCGCACGTTTGGCATCTTTATTCCTCCCTACTCGTTACAATCTCCCGCAAAGTCCTCAGTATCCAGAAATTTTATATATCCCGGATGTACCTGTCCCACGGTTCCGTCCATAAATTCCACAATTCCCAATGTGTACGCTATCTGGCCTCCTGGGTGTCCTCCGATCATCGGAGACGCATCTATAACCTGTTTGATTTCATCCCATTTATGAAACAGTGCCTTTCTCTGTACTTTTCTCGTCCTGCCCTTTGGATTCTTTTCAGAGCAAGTGACCAGGCACTTTCTGTATCTGTTTTTCTTTGATACCTGATGAAACTCCTCCAGTCTTTTCAGATTCTCCTCATGAACCTGTCCATGATATGATCCTGCCATGTTCTTTCCTCCTTATCCTGCTGGCATTGATACTCCGCAAATTCTTCCAGAGCCTTTCCCCACTCCTCTACAGTGTGCTTTTCTCCTATGCTCGTAGAAAAATGTCTCTGCTGCTCTTTCATCAAATTCCTGACCATTTTTGCCCTGTTCTTCTTCAGGTAATTCTCCCATTCCCGTTCCATCTGTTCCATGAGCTTTTTCTGTCTGTAATGTCGGACAGGAGCCGTGATGATGTCATGAATCACTGCTCCTATATCGCACATTCCGTCTTTTATACAATCGAATCCGACTACAATCACAAACACGGCCACTATCACAAGGGCCAGTATTGCAATCATTTCCTGTGTTTCTATCAATGTGTTCCTCCTCTCCTGTATGGTTTCGGCAACGGCATCCATGCGTTTACCGTCATATCCATCTCGTAATATGGCATATTTCCGATATAACTATCCCATGGATGAAATGCCTCTTTTCCGTCATCGTAAATGATTCTCTGGCCAACTTCCGTATGGTCGCATTCTTCAAACGATAACAGCACCAATGTTTCCGGCTCTGGTAAATCATCCGCAATGTCTATCCATCCATGTTTTTCCGGTATATCCCACCTGCATATATCCCAGTATTCGCACCAGAGACAGCAATGGCGGCATTTCTTCTTTCTGGCCTCAATCAGCCAGTGTCTCAGTCTTTTTATCATGTCTTTTCTCCTCGCAACGCTCGCATTGATTCTCTGATGCTCCAAAACAGCCGATGCAGTCCGGTTCCAGGAACATGAACCCGTCTTTTGTGTCCTTTTTTGGTTCTTCCTGTTTTTCTTCGTCCAGATAGTTCCTGCCGATCAGACTCATGAACTCTGCTCTGCTGTGCGTTCTCTCGTAGGCTCTCTGGCCGTCTCTGTGCAGTATCCGCATATTCTTGTGATTGTTATGTACTGCCTCCGGCCCCATGATATGATGGTCCAGACACAAATACACCTTTAGGCCCTCCGCCTCAGAGTTCTGGCGGTTAGGGCCATCATAGATGTGATGTTCATGGACGACCGGATATCTCCGATAGTCCCCTTTTAACTTCATGCAGAGATAGCAGGTGCCATCCTTGCAGTGCAGGATACTGGCTTTGTGTTTTTTTCTCTTTTTCTTTCGTTGTGGTTTTTGGTACATCATTCCTCTGGCACCTCCGGCGTGATATCTACACCTTTGAGGCTTTTCAAAACCTTGATGTTCTTGTCATCTGTCCGGAAATGTGCTCTCAGCTTGCAGACATTGTTTTTCCACAGGATTCCTCTGAACGGATTGAAAAGTGGCTCCGTGACTGTATATTCTCCCTTGTCCTCTTCTACCATTGCATTATTGATAATCGAAACAAACACGTTGTTGACCGGATAGATCTGGCCGGTCTGCTCATCCTGCAGGAGCCTTTGAACGGTTCCCTGTGTTCCGATCAGTAGCACGTCAGTGATGGTCAGAGTATCCGTTCCGAATCCCTCCTTGTTTATTGCCATCGGCATCTCAATCTCGATCTGGTTTCCCTCTTTCGTTGCCTTGAACTGTTCTCCCGGTCTTGGCAGCTCTCCGATCAGCGTGATGATGTCTCCCAGTGTTTTTTTTGGAATGAAATCCTTGTTGACACTTACCTCCCAGTATGATCCGGCCAGATACAGCCAATCATTTCCTTGTGCATCTTGCGTCCTGGCTACCACCAGGCCGGTCTTGTATGCCTTTTTCATCAAATTGTTTAATACGCTCGTTGATAAAAACATTGTTATGCCTCCTTTTTCTCCTCAATCGAAAATACGGCCATCAGTAACGCCAGAATGATGTATGTGAGTTTTCCGTGTATCTCAAATCCAGGAACAAAATGCACTGCTGCCATCAGCTGTATTATTCCGGATGCTAATGCCATGATGATCGTTATCAGCATGGCTATTCCTATTCCCACCCCGTTTCCTGGCAGTGCCGCCAGAATCAAGACTCCCATCATTATCACTGTCAGAACGATTGACGCTATCAGGAGCGTTGCCACTACCAGCACCATTGTCCTTGTATCCTGTATCTTTACATACTCTGGGAACATCCATGCTGCTCCCCAGATGATTGCAATTTTGATTATCATGTTGATTATGTTTCTCATAGCTTCATGCCTCCTATGTTCTCAATCGTTAAAATATAATATTTCTTTCCTGGTTCTGCTCCCCATTCTTCCCGGCCATATCCGGCCGATAGTGAGCACTCTGTCCATATTGTCGGTACATCTTTCCCGTATCCGTTCCGGAATGCCACCAGTTGCACTCTGTTTTTCTGCAGTTCCGGCATCGGAGCGCGGATCAGTTCATCTCCCACCCAGATCATTCCGAATGCGTCCAGGAGCCTTGTGTCATAATATGGCTTGATATCTCTGTACTCCTCTTTCTTCTCTCCGGAGAGGATCATATCAAACCATTTTCGTTTTATTGGTAATATCAGCATCTTGTCCTCCTAGTTGAATGGAATATTGTCCTCAATGCCGTCCGGAATGTTCATGAATCCATCTCCAGCATCTGCAGGTTGTGGAACCGGTGTATTTCCATCTCTTTTGCTTTCTGCGAACTCCTGCTCCTCCAGGACTACCTCAGTGGTATAGATCTTTCTGCCCTCTCTGTTGGTGTAGCTCCCTGTCTGGATTCTTCCAGAAATTGCCACCTGCATTCCCTGGCGAAACCATTTCTCTGCAAACTCCGCCGCCTTACCGAACGCCACACACGGAACAAAATCCGCTGTCGGTTCATTATCTCTCTTGAATCTCCTATTGACTGCCAGTGTGTACCTGGCAACTGCTGTGGAATTGTCTCCTGCTGAGTATCGCACCTCTGGATCTCGTGTGAGACGTCCCATCAAAATGACCTTATTCACTCTTTTTTCTCCTTTTCACTACCTGTGTGTTTCTGATCCGGATTGCTCTCTGTGTTCCTGGTTCTGCATCAGTCTCCAGAATGCCCTCATCAATCATGTCAATGAGGTGTCTGTGCACTGTTGTTCCGGATATTCCTACAGCCTCCGCTATCTCTTTGTTACTTGGCGCGTATACGTGTTTTGTTATGTATGCGCCGATAAATCTATAGATTTCTTCCCGGATTGCTTTGTATTCCTTTGCACTTCTCATACTGCTGCCCTCCTACATCCAGACGCCCACCAGAGACGGCACATCTGCCGTCCCTCTTGGAATGAATGTCATGGCCGTGTGCTCTTTGATATCTGTTTCTATTTCTTCCAGTGTCTCTTTGACCATGATTGTATCTGTTGCTCTGTCCAGTTCGTAGATTCTGGCCACGTATTTGTCCGGGAAATCGTCCGGATGACCGTATACCGCTACAAATGGGACTTTCAGACCAGAGAAATCTACCTCTCTGATACTCTCCACCCTTTTCTCCTGCACTTCTTTCTCCTTTCTGACAGGGTTCTGGCCACTACCACCGGCGGCTCCTCTGTCTCTATAACTGGTCTGCTGTATTTCTTTCCCATATCTTCAAACACTCTGGCCATGCTCTCCGCAACTCTTTGGAGTGCTTTGAACATTTCTGCGGCTGCACTTCTCAGATTGTTCGCTATTCTTTCAATATCCTCTGGTGTGAGGTTGTTGTATATCTTCATTGACTCTATTTCCTCTGGCGTGTATACTGCTACCGCTGTTTTTGGGGGATTGTGACCGTGGATCTTTTTATACTGTTTCTTTGCCTGTCGTTTGTTCATTTTGTTCTCGGAATCTTTTGCAGGCTCTCGCTCGTCCGTTTCTCACTTCCGATGGTCTGAGTATCCTGCATATTCCTTTCTTCCCTCCTCTCGGCCCTTTTCTGATTTCTTTATAGTTTTCACATTCTTCACAATGTCGTTTCTTCTCGTCTATATCCTGCCTTGTTAGCCTCGCATACTCATTCATGATTTTCTGCAATGTACAATTCTCACACTCTTTTTCACATCCGTTCTCGCATGGCATATCTACATAGTCAACTTCCTCAGTTCCTCCACTCGTTACCGGATTTGTAAACGTGCAATACTCTCTTGGCACATACATATCTCCGTAAACTCTTGTCATCTTTATCATCTTGCGTCCTCCATCGGCTTTCCGAACCGGTCAACTTTTTCGCTGAGCCATTTGCGTAGATTCCATGTATTTGCCAGATCTGTCACTAGCAACCGGTGGCTCTTGTATTCATCAGCCATATATTCCGCCATTCCCTGCTCTGACAGCCTGTCCATGTACTCTTTTCTGGTACCATATGCCGCCTCTATGACTTCTGTTTCTTCTGTCTGCTCTCTCTCGGCCGTTTCCGGTTCAGATTCTGCTGTTTGATTTTCTGCGTCTGAGCTTTCATTTTCTCCGGTTTCATCATCCTCAACCTCCTCTTTTTCTAGTGTTTCCGTGGATTTTTGCGCGGGCGCAATTTCCTCTCCCTGGCTCTGCGCTCCTGTCTGTTCATCGGTCCTCTCTGCAGGTTCTTCACAATCTGCTTGGCCGCTTTCTTCTCCATCGGTGTCATCTTCCTCTTGTCCTGTTCCTGCTTCATCAGTTGCTCCATGATCTTCCATGCCTCCTTTCTCAATCTCCTGGACATCATCAGCGCCAGTTTCTCCAACTGCTCCACCGTCATCCTCTGGCTTAGGAGCTTCTGTTGCATTTTCTTCTCTTCCTGGCTCATCGGCCGTATCCTGTACTGTGCTTTCTTCATCGTCTGCTCCTCCAAAATGGTTCTGCCAGGTCTTAGGTCCTGCTGCCGTATCATCGAAAATCTCCCTTGTCAGCTGATAGAACTCCCACCAGGTCATATCCTTTGGCGTATCTCCGAATTTCTTAAATGTGACACGGTTTTCATACATCATCATGAAATACAGTCCTTTTTTGTACGAACGGTTTCCGGCCGGATTTACTATTTCAATGAATCTGTTGATTGTCTGCTCATCAAACTCCTCGCCATATACTGCATTGAGTATGAGTTCGTTGTCCTGATAGAATTTTTCGACCAGCTGACTGATATCATCAGCCACGCCTGCTGCCGGTTCGGTTTTGTTAAACCTTTTCAGCTCTCTGATATCCTCTCTGGACGTTTCCGGTTGAATCATCTGTCTGTCAGCGTCTGGCAGTTTCAGCATCTCCTCCAACTGGCTCCTGCCCAGTTCTGCATATTCCGGCCGGAGCTGTTCGGAATATCCGTCAATAGAATACTCCCGGTTGATGCTCATAAACCTGCTTGTGATAGACGGTCCCAGGCCATACTCGGCCTGAGCAAATTCCGCTATGCTTTTGTATCCGTCCTGTTCGTAGAGCTTCTGATCGTCAATCTGTCTCAGAGCGTATCCGATCCGGACAAAACTCTGTTTCACTCCCAGGAGTTCCTGTTTCAATTTCTGTTTCATCTGTACCCAGTCATCCAGGGTCATCTGCACATATTCCATCTTTACCTCCTTACGCTATGGCCGCCGTCTGGATTGTTTCCGTCAGCGTTCCTGTTTTCAGTTTCATCAGCCAGTTGTTCAGCCATGACTGCATATTCTTTTCATCTGGTTTTTTGTCCTTGTCCCCGTACCACTGCAATATCCTTGGATTTTTTGCGTCTATCTCAACCGTGATGTACGGAATGTCCGGCTCTGCTTTGAATCTCAGCATCAAAATATATGTCTCTCCTTTGTTATGTCTGCCCAGGTACATATTTCCTCCCACGCAATGATGGAGCAGGCGCCCCTCCATGACAATTTCCTCTGCCGATCTGGCCGGTCTGATGATATATTTATCATCTTCGTAGAGATATTTATTTCTGAGTCCTCTGTAAACGTGCCGAATCTCTGGATAACGCTCTGCCACCTCTTTGAGGTGTTTGTCCATTTCTTCTTTGTTGGTTTCCATGACCATTTTGTTATGTTCCGCCTCTAAGTCCTGTGGCTGTTGATATACCGTGTTGTTGAGGTCGTATCCCAGGTTTATTCTCATACTCAGATAGTCTGCATAGATTGTGGCCGTGTGTCTGATTCTGGCTAAGGCACTGCTGCACTCTGTCCCATACTTACAGCCAGCGTATTTCTCTATACGGTTGAGTAATTTTTGCAAGGTCATGTACCTGGTTGCCATTTCCACCTGTGTTCCGCTCAGATCCGTTTCTGCCAGGTGCTCCACCTGTTCATCCGTCCAGTTCTGTCCCTGGCGTTTCTCCATCTGCATGACTCCCAGTAGGTGTGTGTCTCCTTTCTTTCTGATGAGCTGCTTTACTCTTTCCTTTCGGATTCCCAGGAACTGATCCGGCCGTCTTGCATTCTCATCAGTAACAATGCCGTAGTAGCATTTGACCAGTTTTTCTACCACATCGGTCAGTCCCATTTTTACCAGAACCTCAATCTGTGGCGTCTGACTGTAACGCTCCAGGTAGTCAATCGGATTGACCTCCCTGACGTTCTTTGCATATTCCTGTAATGCACTGTACTGGAATATTGTCCCTTTCATTTCTTCGTATGTCTCTGACATGATCAGACCGGCACTGATAGGGATATTTGCCATTCCATACAAATTGCAGTCATCCCAGAAATCTTTCCCCATGTACGGATCATGTTTGTGATAGTCTATCTGGACTTTTTTCCCTGGCTCAAAATATGCTCTCGCAATCTCCACTCCGGAGAGTTCTTCACTTGCGTTGTACATCTCCGGACCTTTATCCCCACAAATGAATCCTAGTGTCCACTTTTTCCCAACTTCCACATAACGCATGACCATTCCGTTTTCTTTGTACTTCTGTCCCAGGAATAGATAGATATATTTGTCACAAGTGCCTTTCACTTTTCCCTGGCACTTGTACTCTCCACGCGCTCCGCACATTGGACAGGTGCCATAGTGCCCCTCTCTCGGTTCTTCCGTCCATCTCTGGAACTGGCTTTCGTAGGAAATTCCGCTTTTCCATCTCGCATCTGTAACTCCTCCGCACTTGCTGCAGGCTATATGTGCCCAGCAACCATGCTTTTTGTAATACAGATAATGCTGATTGTGAAAATACAATCCGTCAGCTCTGTCCAGGATCTCTTTCTCCGGCAGTTCTTTGGTGTGCGCCATTCTATCTGCCAGAGCCTGCTGCCTGCGTTCATGCTTTCTTCGTTCTATTTTTCTTCTTGCTGTTGTTACAATGTCATCCTGCAGGTCGTATATGTATTCCCACCATCTGTTTTCATTCCATACATTTCCCTTACAGAATTTTTTTAACCTTTCCAGATCATCCGCGCTCTGCAGAATACTCTCTTTTTCTATCTGCTGCCATCCGGATGCATCTCCATTCTGCTGCCAGATGAGTCTGCCCCATCCTCCCTCTGCTTCTATCTTTTCTCTGGTCCATGTGTCTTTTTCCGGATAATATGTTCCGAAATCCTTTTTTGTGAGCACGATCCGCACCATCGGTGTTTCTTTTGATTCTTTTTTGTTCCTGTATACCTCCAGGAAAAGATGCTTTTCGTGTCCAACAATCTTGACCGCCGTAACACCGATGTATTTCACAGCTTTCTTTCTGCTGGTTTTCTTTAACCCGAAATATGGTATTTTTTCAATCGCTTTCTTTTTCATCCGTCCCACCTACTTTCCCATGTAGTAGTCCGTGATGATCTGCTTTGCTCTGGCCATGCCCGGAATCCCCAGTGTAACCTTTCCTGCAGATACGCCTGCTGCCTTGATGATATCCTTGTCCACGGTCTGCTGATTCTTGAACGACCACATCAAAAGCGCTGCTATGCAGCCTTTCAGTGACTTTCCTTTCTTCCGGACATTGAATGCCAGCAACTCATTTTCCATGCACTGGCCTCTCAGGTACTCCACCCAGTCCTCCATGATTTCTTTCGGTTTCAGTTCTGCCACCTCAACGTCAATCTTTCCCAGTGCCGCTGTCAGCTGATCGCACAGTACCGGGATTTCTCCCTGCAGATACATATCCACGAAATCACTCTGGATTCCGTTCTCTTTTGCCATGGCTCTCAGTGACTCTGTGTCTCCCTCATTGAACAGATTCTCCGCAAGCTCATTGATTTCTCCAAAAGAATTGAGTTCTCCAAACTTCTCAAACATTGCTATTCCTCCTCTTTATCTTCAAATTTCATGCCCAGCTTTTTTCCATCTTCCAGGATTCTCTGCATCTCTGCCTCATACTCTCCAGCGCTCTGCACTGGTGCAAACGTCATTTTGGTACCGTTCTTTGTCGGTTTTCCCATTTTCTGTAGTACCGCTCCTTTTGTCTGGAGTTCGTCCAGTCTGATGCAGATGACTGTGATCTGGTATATTCTCTCTTTTTCATCGAACAGCTTTTTTGTCATTTTTGGAAACATCAGCTGATATTTCATGATCGTGATCTTGTATTCCATCATTGTCCCTCTTTCGCTTTTCTATTTCTCCCTGCAGCCAGCCGGTGTATTCATGCTTTCCCGGCTCTGTCAGTATGAGATGCCTGTTTGACAGTCTCCATATCTCCATCCACTCCTGCTGATTGGCCACTGGTTTCCGCTTGCTTGTCAGAAACTCATTCCCGGCCCATATGGCCAGATTGCGCTCCAGCATATTGAGAACGAAATCATCCTCTGTGCAGATGCAGACCTCACAGGACTGGTTGAACCTGTCCAGGGCTTTTGCCAGTGCTGTCAGTACGGTCTGATGATATGTCCCTGTTATCTTTCCAAAACCCTCACGGGTTACTGCCTGGCCGGAGACCATTACCTCCAGCACATATCCATAGTGTTTCTCTGTTGCTTTCGGAGAGGAGCTGTCTGTCTCTATGTAGATTTTTACCTGCTGCATTTTATTCCCGCCTCCTTTTCAACCGGATCATGGTATATCTCCGGTATTTGTATCCTGTTACCGGATTGATACCCTCATGGATCTTGGCAATGTAATATCCCTTTTTTGGTTTTGGTTCTTCTTTCCATCTCCGGAGCTTGTCAACCTTTGGCTCCGGCAATGGCATATTGCGGCTCGTGTTGTAATTTGCCTCGCTGAGTCTCGGTTTTCCTGGCTTTCCGTCTTTCTTTTCCTCTGTTGTATGTTCATCCTTTGTCATGTAATTGGCCAGTTTCGTGAAATCTTCATCATGATACTTGCTGTTCTTGATCTCGATGGACCAGGTACCACCCTTTGTCCATGCTTTTGTGATGATGCTGGCTGTATCTCCAATCTCATTGATGACCAGATGAATATGCCAGGCTCCCTTTGTGCCTCTCTCTATGTTTCTGATCCAGAAAACCTCATATCCTCGCTTTTTGAACTCACGCCTCACATATCTCATGGCTTTCTGAAAATCTTTCAATGCCGCCTGCATATCTGGTGGTCTGTTTCTCACTTCATAGGTCCATGTTGCAAAGATGTCTCCCTCTTTGAAATACTCCAGCATTCTCTGTCTGCACCTCTTGGCTTTGTTCTGAGCATTGACCGCTCTCATCTGTTCCTCTGTCGGTTTGGCTCTCTTTGCTCTCCCTGTTCCAGGACCTCCATACTTGCCATCATGGAACTCCTCTACATCAATGACATCTCCCTGTCTGAACCTGTATCTTTTTCTCTTAACCATAGTCTCTGTGTCCTATCTTTAATATCTTTATCAAGTCCGAACGGGGTCAGCTCATGCCCCGTTTTTCTTGACTTTTTCGGCCCACAATGGTACTATGATTCTAGGTTATTCACGTTTATTGTGAACCGGCTGGCGTCTCCGAAACGTCAGCTTTTTTATTGCTCAAATTACTGCCTCCACGGTTACTCCGAACTCTTTCGCTACCTGTTCGGCATATTCCCGGCATTCTTCCAGACTTCCGGATCTGCAGATCATATATCCAACCTCTCCGGATGGAAATGTCACAGGTCCGCTCCATCTGATAATCTTCACAGGATTTTCTCCCATTACATGTCTACTCATTGATTTATCCTTTCGGCGGTGCTCTTATCATGTTGACCGCTCTCCTTTGTCCGGCTCTTGTATACCGTGTTTGCCTTTTCACATTAAAAAGGACGAAAACCTGTTGAACATCCACACTCTCTCTGGTTTGGAGTGACCACCGCCATTTTTTCACGGTACCTATGCGCCAGCTGTTGGCTTGCTGTGCATATTCGCAGTTGCCATTCTGCGGATTGCGCTCTGCCGGAATCGGACCGGCCTATGGACTGCCCATGCAGAGAGCGCTCTTTCTTTTCCTCATTATTTTCTTTTTGCCATTACCAGTGCGATCACGATCACTGTCAGTGCACCCAAGAAAGCTCCTGCTGCCATTCCGCTCAGGAAAATCTCTACTCCTCCCATGGCTCATCCTCCTCATCTTCATCGTCATATAAATCCATCTCATCAAAAGCTCCGTTTGCGGCCATGAACATTGTCAGCCACCCCCCACCGATCACAACCATGCAGACCTGCACCGGATACCAGTCCGGTCCCCATTCTGGCATCTCCGTGATCCCGACTCCGCACAATACCAGGTATGCCGCCATGATTGCCATGGCCGTCAAAATCCATCCTCTGATTTTTCCAGCGATTCTCCGCATCTTTCGTCTCTGTTTTCTGTTCATCTTTTCTCCTTTTTGCGCCCGCGCAATTAGATTTCTCTCTGTGCTTTTTCTGCACTATACGTTTCTTTAGTGGCTCCGCATCGTGTAAATTCTTTATAGATCGTATCTCTATGAACGCCGATCTCATTGGCTATATCAGCCACTTTTTTTCCAGCCTTGCTCATTCTCTCAATAATCACTCTGTCCTCATACCGGAGTCTCTTTGTCTTTTTTCTTGCCACTATGTTCACATCCTTTCCGAAAATAAAATAAGCGTGCAAGAGCTTGTTTTTCACTCTTGCACGCTTTCTTTTTCTCGCCGTAAATAAAAAAAGAAATCCGGCAAGAGATTTTTCTATCTCTTGTCGAATTTCATTCTACAATTTATCCTGATTTTATTGGATATTCCTTTCCGGTTTTTTATCCCTTGTTAATCTTATATAGACTATGGTATAATAAATAAATCTACAGGCAAAATTAAGTTACTATAATATTTTTAATATGTATCAATTCAGAAAGGATGTGCAATTTATGTGTGGATTTGCAGGCTATTATGGCGCCGGCGATTTTAATAGAGAAGAAGTCATCGACCAGATGGGTGAACGCATTGCCCACCGCGGACCTGACAGCAAGGGAAGCTTTGTTGATGACTATGTAGCCCTTGGCTTCCGCCGTCTGAGTATCATCGACCTTGAAGGCGGATCTCAGCCGATTCACAGTGCAGATGGCAAACATGTCATTATTTTCAACGGAGAAATTTACAACTATCAGGAAATCCGTAAAGAACTGATTGAGAAACACGGATGTCAGTTCCAGACAAACTCCGATACAGAAGTTATTCTTCAGGGATACAAAACCTATGGTGAAAAAATTGCTTCTATGCTCCGCGGAATGTTCGCATTTGTAATTTACGATAAAGAAACTCACAATTTATTCGGAGCAAGAGACTACTTCGGAATCAAACCATTCTACTATGCACAGATGAATGGAAGCCTTTTATTTGGTTCTGAGATCAAGTCCTTCCTGGCTCACCCACATTTTCATAAAGAGGTCAACAAAGATGCCCTCAAGATGTACCTGATTTTCCAGTACACCCCACTTCTTGAAACCATGTTCAAAGGTGTATTCAAACTGGAACCGGGAACATACTTCACTTATGATGGAAAAGAACTTAAGAAAACAAAATACTTCGATCCGACTTATGCAAAGAAAGACCGCAGCTTTGACGAGACAGTAAAACTCATCGGTGAGACAATTCAGGATTCTGTTGATTACCATCAGATTGCTGATGTAGAAGTAGGATCTTTCCTTTCAGGTGGTGTTGATTCAAGCTACATCGCATCTACTGTAAAACCGATGAAGACCTATTCCGTAGGATTTGAAGTCGGCGGATTCGATGAGACAACCTTCTCCAAGGATCTGTGCGATATCCTTCATATGAGCAATGCAAAGAAAGAAATCTCTTCTGACGAATTTTTCGATGCTCTGCCGGAGGTTCAGTATCATTCCGATGAACCACATGCCAACCTTTCCGCTGTACCGCTGTACTATCTGTCACAGCTCGCAGCCAAAGATGTAAAAGTAGTCTTAAGTGGAGAAGGCGCAGATGAGATGTTCGGTGGATACGAGACATATATCCCAAGCAAATCCGGTGATATGTACCGCAAGATCGTACCGGCATCTATCCGTAAAAAACTCGGAGACTGGGCAAAACACCAGCCAGACAAGAGAGGACTTAACTTCCTCAAGAGAAATGCAACTTCCGTAGAAGATTCCTACATCGGCCAGGCATTCATCATGGACAACGAAGAAGCAGATGAAGTACTCTCTCCTGCATATAAGAGCAAGATGCGCTACCAGGACGTAACCAAACCATACTTCGACCAGGTAAAAGATCAGGACGACCTTCATAAAAAGCTCTTCCTCGATATGCATCTGTGGCTGCCACACGACATCCTGCTCAAAGCAGATAAGATGACAATGGCACACTCCCTCGAACTGCGTGTACCATACCTCGACAAAAAAGTCTGGGAACTCGCCCGCAGCATCGACAGCAAATACTGCGTAGACGGCATGGAAACCAAAAAAGCCTTCCGTACCTCCGCCCTCTCCCACATCCCAATGGACTGGGCAAAACGTAAAAAACTCGGATTCCTCGTACCATTCAGAGTATGGCTCCGAGAAGATAAATACTATAATAAAGTAAAAGAAATGTTCCAGAGAGACTTCGTATCCGAATTCTTCAATCAGGAATTACTGCTGAAATGGCTGGAAGATCATAAGAATAAAGTCGGAAATTATCATAGAAAGATTTATACCGTATATTCATTCTTACTGTGGTATGAACAGTACTTTGTCCTCAGATAGAGCAGTGCCAAAATAAAGGAATAGCCAAATTTCATGCTCGCATGAAAATTTGGCTATTTTTTTATTTTGATAGAGCGATAGCTCGCACAGCGAATGAACCGCCAGGTTCACGAGCTGTGGTGCACTGCTCCTCCCCTAAATCATTCGACCAACAAACCCCTCTTACCTACAACACACATCCATCCAAGGGGAACAGCGCCAGCGCCTTCGCGCCCCTCTAACAGCAGCTCATATATAATGTGTTTTTTCGTGCAATATATTGATATTTTCGTGCATTTACCATACAATATCTATATCATAAAAAGAGGTGATTACTATGGCAAAATCAACAACAAGTAATATCAGCATTCGTATGGACAGCGATCTCAAAGCTGCAGCCGAAGCTCTTTACGAAGAACTAGGTATGAATCTCAGCACAGCTTTCAATATTTTTGTCCGCCAGTCTCTCCGCGAAAGAGGAATTCCTTTCAAAATTACAGAAGGAACTCCAAGTAAAGAAACCGTCTCTGCTATGCTTGAGGCAGAAAGGATTGCAAAAGATCCTAACATCAAAGGATACCATGATGTTAATGAACTTTTTGCAGATCTTGATTCATGACAAAATATGAAATCAAAAATACCACTCAATTTCGAACCGGCAGTCACAGCGACTTATTTAATCTTTAAAAAATAGAAGCAACTAGTCAATGGTGTGCTACCACAATTCCCATTTTAACTAGCTGCTTCTATTTTTATTCTTCTTACACCAACCCAAACGACCTCAGCACATCCAGCCACATTGTAAGCGTAAACGCACTCAACAACGTCGTCATCATAATCACTCCGGAACTAAGCGTCCCCTCATGTCCCATATTCCTTGCCATAACAAAACTGCTGACCGTCGTAGCAGATCCAAGCATTACCAGAATCGCAATCAATTGCTCATTTCTAAATCCAAGCATCGCTGCCACCGGCAGAAATATCGCACAAAATCCAATTAATTTCATAAACACAGCAACAAGTGTAGGCTTCATCTTCGATGTTGCCTTTTTCATCTCAAATGTTGCACCCATCGACATCAGTCCCATCGGCGTCGCTGTCGCACCAATACTTGATACCGTCTTATGTAAAATCAATGGCATCGGAAGCTTAAGTGCAGACCAGACAAATCCCGCCACAATTCCAATAATGATCGGATTCGTTGCAATCCCCTTCAGCGTTTTCTTTACCAGCGCCTTATCAAAAGAATTATTCCCCGGTTTAAACACTGAAAGTACCACAACCGCCATAATATTATAAAGCGGCACACTGCCGATGATCATAAGCGGTGCCATTCCCACAGTTCCGTAAATATTCTGGATAAAAGCAATTCCAAGAAGCGCCGCACTGCTCCGGTAAGTCGCCTGTATAAATTCGCCTTTAATACTCCGGTCTTTCCACAGCAGTGAAATCAAAGTTGATATCGTAATACTGATCGCCGTCACCACAAAACAAAAAAGAATAAACTTAATATCCCATACTTCCGAAAAATCCACGGTCGCCAGCTGTTCAAACAGCAACACCGGAAGCGGAACCAAAAATACAAACTTGTTCATCTTTGCCGCGAAGACTTCATCCATCCACCCCAGTTTTCTGAATAACATTCCGAGTAACATCATTAAAAATATCGGAATCGTCGCATTCAAACTGAAAATTAAATTTTCCATAATCGTTCCTCATCCTACTCATTTATATTTGCATATCGTTATTTTGAACTCTTTCCAGAAACCTGTCAACAGCATTTTCTCACATCAAAAGAATGATTGAGATTTAGAACAATTTATACTATAATGAAATAACACTTCGGGGTATGGCTCAGCTTGGTCAGAGCGCACGGCTGGGGGCCGTGAGGTCGCAGGTTCGAATCCTGTTACCCCGATTTATAAGTGAATTTTTACTTATCATATATAGAAAATAAGCCGGGACATTCGCCCCGGCTCAAATACTTTAAAATGTAAATCCAATTACACCATATACAATTGTCGCTACAACTGTCATTCCAAATCCGATTAAAGATTCATACGGAATCACTTTCAGTCTTTCTTTAATAGACATTCTCAATGTTCCTGCACTGATATGGAAAAAGCTTCCATGAGGCAGACAGTCGAATACACAACATCCAGCATGGATCATAACTGCAGCCTGAACTCCTGTCACACCAAATGAAACGATCGTAGATCCAAATACCTGAGATGCTACGGTCGCACCCGCGATACATGAAGCAGTTGCACCACCCATAACAATACCGGCAATAGGTGCTAACAAATATCCCGGCATTCCAGATGCCTGTACCAGATTTTCAAGTGTTGTCTTTAATGCAGAGTTTGCAATAATTCCTGAAATCGTACCGGTTCCAAGGAGAAGTAACACAATACTGCTCATACGTGAAATACCTGTTGATGCAAAATCCATCATCTTCTTTGCCTGTCCGGTTGCAATCGTTCCAACAATACCACCAACCGGAAGTGCAATGATTGGATCAATTGTAATTCCAACCAGCGCACGAAGCATCAGCAGTACGATCGTGCAGACAGGTCCAATGATCGCACGTCCAAAAGAAGGAAGATTTTCTGTATTTTCAGAATGTTCAATCGTTGACGGATCAATCATTTCTCCTTTATTTCTAAGAACTTTCATAAAAATATAACTGAATACCAGTCCTGCAACTGATGGAATCAATCCACCGATCATTACTGTTGTAAGCGGAATATTAAAGTTCTCTGCCAGTGCAATTGTATTTGCATTCGGCGACACAATATTTCCGGCATGGATACCACCGATCAGTGCAATTGAAGCTGCTGCTCTCGAATATTTTGTACGTACCGCAATATCCAGTGCAATAGGTGCAACAATTACTACAATTACATCTCCGAATGTACCCACTGCCTGTAAAACCCAGGCTGCAAGTACAACTGCAAGAAGCGCATATTTTTCTCCCATTTTCTTTACAATTGTATGAGCAATTGCCTCTGCAGATCCGGATTTTATAAGAAAACCTGCAAGCATACCTGCTGCAATGATTCGCATAATTCCGGATGCCATACCACTCGCTCCACTTACCATATAAGATACCGTATCAGCCAGTGAGGCTCCACCTACAAGACCTCCGACAAGAGCGCCCACCATCATTCCATATACCGGTGGTACTTTGTAAATAATAAGGATAATTGCAACAACCAATCCTAATATAGCCCCCAAAGTTGTTATTGTCATTTTCTGTCCCTCCGTATTTAGATATCAAGTTCTTTTAAAAGCTGCCTTATTTTCTCATCTTCCTTTTCAGATGCAATTACAAGCGGTGCTTTTCCGTATTCTTCTGAAATGATTCCTCTGATCTGCATTGCTCTCTTTACCGCAGTAAGAAATGGTGCTGAAATATCAAACATTTCCATCATCCGATTTACTTTCTTCTGGATTTCAGCGACTTTATCCCAATTTTTTTCATTCAGGGTTTTTGTCCATTCCACAAAAAGCTCCGGACACATGTTGGTTAATCCACCAATGCATCCACATCCACCGGATAACACATTATGAACAAAGAATTCATCAAATCCACTGTAAATCTCAAAATCCGGGAATTCCGGAAGCAATGTATTACATAACTTACGGGTATGTTCAAAATTCTTTACCGTATCCTTGCAGCCTTTGATATTATCATATTTACGACGCAGTTTAAGTACCAGTTCCGGTGATAATTCATGCGCTGTACAGCCCGGGAAGTTATAAAGATAAACCGGTCCAGTGATCTTCGGAACTGTCTGATCATAAAATGCTTCAATGCTTGCATCTGAAAGTTTAAAGTAATATGGTGTGATCATAATAATTGCATCTGCACCTTTTTCCATTGCATAATTTGCAAGCTCGACACTCTCTTCCGGGATCATTCTTGATGCGCCAACGATGACATCCATCCGTCCTTTGATGGTATCAAGTGCCAGATCTGTAAGCTCTTTTGCCATGTCCATTGTCATGCTGCAGAACTCACCGGTACTTCCCATCAGAACAATACCGTCACTTCCTGCCTGGATCAAATGTTCATATACTGCTTTATTTCCCTCATAATCCAGTGTTCCATCTTCATGAAAAACTGTTACCACTGCCGTATAAAATTTTGCCATATCACTATATTCCTTTCCTGTCTCGTCCATCTATTTCTCTTTATGTGGGGAAGCTTTTCCCTGGCTTCCCCAGTCAAATTAACACTCGATAATTGCGCCTTTGTCTGCTGAAGATGCAACCTTTGAATATAATCTGAGATAACCGTTCGGAATTGGTTTTTCCGGTCTTACCCAGGCTTTCTTTCTTCTCTCAATTTCTTCATCCGAAACATGAAGCTCCAGTTTTCCATCGATTACGTCAATGCTGATTTCATCACCGTCTTCTACGATTGCAAGAGGTCCTCCCTCTGCTGCTTCCGGTGAAATATGTCCGACAAAGCATCCATTATTTGTACCGGAGAAACGTCCGTCTGTGATCAGAGCTGCTGATTTTGCAAGTCCCATTCCATACATGTACTTCATAGCCTTGAACATTTCACGCATTCCAGGTCCACCTTTTGGTCCTTCATAACGGATTACGACAACATCACCTTTTTCGATCTTTCCTCCGAGAATTGCTTCTTCTGCTTCCTCTTCTGAGTTATAGCATTTTGCTTTTCCTGTAAAACGGTGCAATGCCGGATCAATTGCTCCCGGTTTTGAAATTGCTGTATGCGGGGCAAGATTTCCATCCAGTACTGCAACACCGCCTGTTGTAGAGAATGGTTCTTCTACTGTTTTGATGATCTCCGGATTTTCCGGATAGCTGTATGTATACTCTTTCAGGTTTTCTGAAATTGTTTTTCCTGTACAGGTCATAGACTCTGTATCAAGAAGTTCTCCCAGATGATCCATTACCCGAGGGATTCCACCTGCTCTGTAGAATGCTTCCATATCCCATTTTGCCGCCGGGTTGACCTTTGCTATCTGAGGAGTTGTCTTATTAAGGGCACGGAATTCTTCCACAACATTCATATCCAGCTCTGCTTCATTTGCAATTGCGGAAAGATGAAGAACTGCATTTGTTGAACCACAGATTGCCATTGTAACTTTGATTGCATTCCGGATGGATTCTTTTGTGATTACCTGTCTTGCTGTAATGCCTTTCATTACCAGATTTACAATTGCCTCGCCTGCTGCAAATGAAGATCTCAGACGTTCTCCATACGGTGCCGGGATTAATGCACTGCCCGGAAGACTCATTCCTAATGCTTCTGATACACAGCACATTGAATTTGCTGTTCCAAGGAATGAGCAGGATCCGCAGCTTGGACATGCTGTATTTTCCAGTGCTTTGTATTCACACTCTGCAATTTTCCCAGCTGCACACATTCCTTTTGCTTCATCAATTGAAGTCAGGTCTGATTTACGTCCATCAAATTCGATTCCACCAAGCATTGGTCCACCGACACATACAATTGCAGGAATATCAAGTCTTGCAGCAGCCATCAGCATTCCCGGAACTATCTTATCGCAGGAAGCTAAAAGTACAATACCGTCAAGTCTGTGCGCCTGTACCATTACTTCAACTGAGTTACAAATGATTTCTCTGGATGGTAAAATATAGTTCATTCCGATATGTCCCTGAGCAACACCATCACAACATCCGATCGTACCAAATTCAACTGCCGTTCCGCCTGCACTGTAAATACCTTTTTTTACAAATTCATTAACCTGATTTAAATTAAAATGTCCCGGAACACATGTATTCCATGTATTTGCTATTCCGATCAGAGGGCGATGATCCAGTTCATGATCTGAATATCCCATTGATTTAAAAAGTGACCGATAAAAAGGAGCATCCTCTCCGTGCATGATTTCATTACTTCTGAATTCCATTTTTTGTCCTCCTGTTTGCTTGTCAAATATATGAGTTTCTTATCCATTTTTTCCTAAATGATCGGTTCATTTAAGAATCTATAACACTAAAGAGCCTGCGCAGTTTGCTCCTTGTTGTGTTCTGCATTATAGAACTCTGTTCTACATTTTAAATAATATCGCGTTTTTTATTTGTCGTCAATGTTAATTTTTTACTAAAGTGAAATGTTTTTTTTGAATATATTTCACAAAAATATTTTTAATATTTTTTGGAAAAACATTGATATTTTTTTCTAATCGTGATACGGTTTAAGAAAAAGAAAGAGGAAAATTTTATGGCAACAACAAAAATGATTCAGTCATTAGAACGCGCTGCCATGATTTTAGAACTGTTTCAAAACCAAGTTACGGAATTGGGATTAAAGGAGATTGTAGAAAAAACAGGATTAAACAAAAGCACGGCTTTTGGTATCGTAAACAGTCTTACGGAATTAGGATATCTTATGCAGAACAACGAGAATCAGAAATATTGTCTTGGTCCTAAGATTCTTTCACTTTCCACAGCTCTTCGTATGAATAATGTTATTGTACGAATCACTCATCCTTATCTCGAAAGTATTGCCAGCCGTTATCAGGAAACAGTTCACAGTGCGATTGATGCGGGAAATGCAAGTGTGATTTATCTGGACAAAGTCGAATCCGACTCATCTATTATCATCAACACAAAAATGGGCGTCAAAAATTATATGCACTGTACAGGTGTAGGTAAATGTCTTCTTGCCTACAAATCAGAAGAAGAATGTGATCGGATTCTTCAGTTTCCACTTGCAGCGCGTACTTACAACACACTTACAGAGCGCGAGCCGCTCTATAAAGAACTGGCAAAAATCCGCCACAATGGTTATGCAATGGATAACGACGAAATAGAAATCGGTCTTACCTGTGTTTCAGTTCCGGTATTTCAGGCACCTGGAAAACCAGGTTTTGCAATCAGTGTATCCGGTGCAACTTCCCGTATTACCGATAAATTACAAAATACGGATTTACTGGAATATATGAAAAATACTGCAAACCAGCTGTCCCGTAAAATTTACGGATAAAGCATGAATATGCAGTATTACATTTCCAATGCAACTATTATGAAAATTTTTTATTTCATAAAATCTAAGTTTCTGCGAAAAAATGTGCATCTTAAGCATGTAATCTCTTTGACTTCCCAGAAACTGAAAAGAACGTAACAAATTTTATCTTTCCTGATATAATCTGTTACGTTCTTTTTTATTAGTCTTTCTGTTTGCTTTCTTCAATCTTCCGCTTGGAATCTTTCCTCACTTCATCCCGAAGCCTTTGGATATATTCCGTAAACTTACATTCTTCATTCCCATACGTCATCTGAAGATCATACTCCAACGGAATCCATGTCGAGATATCCGCCTCATTATGCTGGATCAGCGCCTCCAGCTTATCCAGTGATTTATAAAGCCTCGCCTCCTGTGTCTCCATCGCTTCCATCTCTTCAAATAATGCTTTCCATTCTGCACGGACCGGTTCCGGAAGTATATCCGTCAGCTGCTCCACCCTTTTATTCTCAACCTTTCGGTCTTTATCCGTCTTTTCAAATGCCGGAATATCTCCGGTGATTGCCTCACCCATATCATGGATCAGACACATTTTTATCACCTTATCCATATCCAGCTCCGGAAATTCATCTCCAACCAGCATTGCCATCAACGCCAGCCGCCAACTGTGCTCTGCCACACTCTCCAACCTGCCACTTGAAGTATACGAATGTCTGGTGTTACATTTCAGTTGTTCCGCTGTCTTTAAAAAATCCAGTAATCTTCTTATTTCCATAATTTTCTTCCGTTCCTCCATAATTTAAGATACCAGGGTCAAAATACCTTTGGATCCCAACATCTAATTTAATTTTCCATCATAAAATAAGACATTCGAGTAGGCTGACTCCTACTCGATTCGTATACTTTGTACACTATCTCGCTTAACAGCCAGGTGATGTACATTCGCCAAGTACAGATTCTTGTGCAAGCACAAATC
>ENA-ORUB01000132-ORUB01000132.1-human-gut-metagenome-genome-assembly--contig:-NODE-132-length-97663-cov-8.563468_pt1 | contig 97663 bp, 113 predicted proteins | sample MGYA00241918_ERZ509200 | MGnify/ENA primary metagenome ERZ509200 (study PRJEB26280, sample SAMEA2338853) | human gut metagenome | biome: human gut; feature: human-associated habitat; material: faeces... | reverse complement strand
CCCCCTGCCAGCACGGTGTCCGCTCCGGTAAAGCGCGCCCGCCGGATGACGCCCTCGCCGTATTTTTCGCGCAGGGCATCCACGGTCCCATCCAGGATCGCCTTGCGGGCATACTGCTGCGCGCCGCCCACGGCAAACAGGTCAAGCTGGCGCGGCTGCGGCTCCTCCAGCCTTGTGGCCTGCACGCCGAGCTGGCGCAGCGGCGTCTGCCCGTCCCATGCCTCGGCAAAGACCCGGCAGGCGCAGCGGAACAGCTCCTCCGTCCCGTGCACGGCCTCCCGCAGCATCGTCTGGTGAGAAAACGTGACGAAATCCGCGCTCCGCAGGCTCACGGAAATGCACCGCGCCGCCTTGCCGTCACGCCGCAGGCGCATGGCGACCGTTTCGCAGAGCGACAGCAGCACGCGCTGCGCTCCTGCCTCCGTTGCGACATCGGCGGGCAGTGTTGTGGAATTGCCATAGCCCTTGTTCGCCTCCGGCTGCGGCAGCAGCTCCTCGCTGCACCGGCCGTTTGCCGAGTGCCACAGTGCCAGTCCCGGCTTATTCAGATAGTGCAGCAGCAGCTCCGGATCAGCCTGCGCCAGCTCGCCGATCGTGTGGATGCCGATGCGGTTGAGCCGGCGCTCCGTGGCAGGCCCGAGCATAAACAGCTCCCGCACCGGCAGCGGCCAGAGCTTCTGCGGCACCTCCTCCGGGAACAGCGTGTGGACCTTGTCCGGCTTTTCAAACTCCCCTGCCATTTTGGCCAGCAGCTTATTGGAGGAGATGCCGATATTCACCGTAAAGCCCAGCTCCTCGCGGATGCGCGCGCGCAGCAGCTCCGCCGCCGCGACCGGCGAGCCATATAGTCCCTCCGTGCCACTCAGGTCGGCCCACGCCTCATCGATGGAATACTGCTCCACGACCGGCGCGAATTCCCGCAGCAGGGCGACGAAGCGCCGCGAGGCCTCTACATACAGCGCATAGTCCGGCGGCACGAGCTTCAGCCCCGGACATTTTTGCTGCGCCAGAAAGATCTGCTCGCCTGTTTTCACGCCGCATTTTTTCGCCGGGATGCTCTTGGCCAGGATGATGCCGTGCCGCTCTGCGCGCTCCCCGGCCACGGCGGAGGGAATGTCGCGCAGGTCCTCCTGTTCGCCCAGCACCCGCACGCGGTAAGCCGCCGACCACGACAGGAACGCGCTGTTCACATCCACATGAAAGATCACCCGGGACATCCGTACACCACCCGGAAAAGCGTCCAGCGATGCGTCCGCACGGTATAGCGCAGCTCCAGCAGCGCCTCCTGCGCCCCCAGCTGCGTCTTGCAGAGGTACTGGATGGCCTCCACCCCGGCATAGGAGATCGGCCGGGAGCAGACGACCTGCCGGATCGGGACGGTGCGCAGCATATGCTCGCCGTCCTCCATGCGGAAGCGGATCGGCGTCAGCGCTCCGTCCGCCGCGCAGACGGAGATCATTTCGATCTGCCGGTTCACGATATCCTCCATGCGCTCACCTCCGCTTGTTTCTGCTCTCATTATATCAAACATTTGTTCGTAAATCAAGGCAGAAATCCATGGGGAAGGATTTGCATTTTGTGGGAAACTCTGCTAAAATAACGATGGAAAAGGATACGCGGATGTCCCGGTCACGTTTTCGCCAAAGGCTGCCTGCTATCCAACCTCGCCCTGTGAGATCGCTGCGTCGCTTCGCTCCTCGCAATGACACGTCAGGATAATGCAACGGGTGTCCTTCGGCCATTGAATGTTCCCCTACCGGGCGCTCACCGCCGCACACCGGCTCTCGATCTTTCCCATTTATATCGAAATCCTTTCTGGAGGAACCTATGCTGAACTATCGCTGTCTCGTGCTCGATCACGACGATACCGTCGTGCGCAGCGAGGAGACCGTTAATTATCCCAGCTTTCTCGAAGCCCTGAAGGTGCTTCGCCCCGGCAGGACCATCACGCGGGAGGAATTCACCCGCTGGTGCTTCTCCCCCGGCTTTTTCGCCCTTTGCAGCGACTATATCGGCCTGACGCCCGAGGAGATCGACGTGCAGTACGACATGTGGCGAAGCTATGTCGCCACACATATCCCGCCCCCCTATGACGGCCTGCGCCCCATCCTGACGCGCTGGAAGCAGGAGGGCGGCCTGCTGTGCGTCTCGTCGCACTCCGCGCGTGAAAACATCCTGCGCGATTACCGGCTGCACTTCGATCTGGAGCCGGATCAGATTTTCGACTGGGACCTCGGCGAGGACCGCCGCAAGCCTTCGCCCTACGCCCTGCAGGAGATCATGCGGCTGTATGACCTGCGCCCGGACGAGCTATTGATGGTGGACGATCTCAAGCCCGGCTATGACATGGCCCACGCCTGCGGCGTGCCGTTCGCCTGCGCGGGCTGGTCGCACGACGACCCCGAGATCCGCGCTTTTCTGCGCCGCTTCAGCGATTTTTATCTCGAGACCGTGCAGGCACTCGAGCCGCTGCTGTTTGGTGCTTGACAAATATGATATAATAGAAATCAACAGGAAAGCGGGGTGAGCAGATGGAGAAGACCGGCGTCAAGATCGTTGCCAAAAATTCAAAGGCGTTTCATGAATATTTCGTCGAGGAGCGCTTCGAGGCGGGCATTGAGCTGTTCGGCACGGAGGTCAAGTCCATCCGGCTTGGCACTCTGAACCTCAAGGACGCCTGGTGCAGCGTGAAGGACGGAGAGCTCTGGGTGCGGCAGATGCATATCAGCCCCTATGAAAAGGGCAACATCTTCAATAAGGACCCTATCCGCCCGCGCCGCCTGCTCATGCACAAGCGTGAGATCCAGCGGCTGGCATCCAAGGTCCAGCTCGACGGCTACGCCATCGTTCCGCTCTCCGTTTATCTGAAAAACTCCCGCGTCAAGGTCGAGGTCGCGCTGTGCAAGGGCAAAAAGCTCTATGACAAGCGGCAGGACGCCGCCAATAAGGACGCGCGCCGTCAGATTGACCGCGCGATGAAAGAAAGGAATCACTGACCATGGAAAATCCTGTTGTGACCATTGAAATGGAAAACGGCGGCATCATCACCGCCGAGCTCTACCCGGATGTCGCGCCGCAGTCGGTCTATAACTTCATCTCGCTGGCAAACAGTGGCTTTTATGACGGCCTCATCTTCCACCGCGTCATTCCCGGCTTCATGATCCAGGGCGGCTGCCCCGAGGGCACCGGCATGGGCGGTCCCGGCTACTGCATCAAGGGCGAGTTCCTGTTCAACGGCGTGGACAATAAGCTGAAGCATAAGCGCGGCGTGCTGTCCATGGCGCGCGCGCAGTCCCCGAATTCCGCCGGTTCGCAGTTCTTCATCATGCATCAGGACGCGCCGCATCTCGATAAGCAGTATGCCGCGTTCGGCAAGGTGCTCTCCGGCATGGAGGTCGTCGACGCCATCTGCCAGGTCAAGACGGACCGCAATGACCGCCCGGAGACCGAGCAGAAGATGAAGTCCGTCCGCGTCGATACGAAGGGCGAGACCTATCCGGAGCCGAAAAAGCTCAAAGATCCCTACGGCAGATTTTAATTTGTAAGCTTTCGCAGGAGGCAGGCTCTCCCCTGCCTCCCGCGCAGCCCATATTTTCTCGATCCGGGGGCGTACCGGTTTCGACGGGGGTAGTGAGGCTGGAATAGCGGGCCGTGGCGCCTGGCCACGATAAAACGGGCAACTTTTTAAAATTAACTGACAACAATCAGTACGCACTGGCTGCCTAATTAGGAGCCCATCCGCCCCGGAAGGTCCACGAGCCGGGCTCGGGTGTGATTTGAGTGGAGACCGTGCGTGCGGTAAGCTTTGCCCGCACCATGCATCATGAAGCTACCAAATCCGGCAGGGTGTCCGTTCCCGTCCGGATGAGGGAATGTAAATAACGGACTGCGCCCGGAGAAGTTCCAGTCAAGTTGCTTTCGGACGGGAGTTCGACTCTCCCCGCCTCCACCAAAACACACAGGTACGAACTCTTTTGGTTTAGAAATGTGTTCGGCCTGACAAGAAAACTGCCGCAGAGGTAATTGTCCTCTGCGGCAGTTTTCTATTTGCCGGTGTAGCTCTCTGTCGGCAAGAGCTTATAGGTTTTCAGCGTCTTCCCGCACCTACGGCATTTATACCGATAGATCGTATCAATGTCGCCTGCGCTGGAACCGATAGTGAAATCGGAATCGAGCATCACCCAACTGTGCGATTCACAGGGGCATAGGCGCTCCTCAAGCTCCGATACTCGGTACGACAGCCGCACAATCTCGGCTTTCAATCTCCTTCGACCAAACATTATGCCTCCCTGTAATTGTCCTTGATGTACTGGTTCCTCCGGCAGCAGGAGCACTTCTGATGCCGGGTGTTCAGCCAGACGCAGCCGGTACAGTCGAGATCGGCGGTAGGGGCCATTTCCTCAATCTCAAATTCTTCCGCCAGCCACTTAAACACATAATCAAGACAATACGAGCCAAAGCCAATGTGGTATTTTCGGTCCGTTGGATCGAAATACAAGATGTCGTAACACGGCTTTTCACTTGTGCCGCTGACGATAATTTTGGCGAAGTGCGTCTTTATCCGGTTCTTGTGATTGCAAGCACAAACACTCGCCGTTTCGTGATTCAAATTTTTAACCATTGTCGGCTCTCCTATTCCAGTCTTTGACTGCGCCCAGCTTCGTTGTCCACTTTGGCGCAGTCTGTGCGAAACATCTTCGGCACTGTGCGTAAAAGCGTGGATTGACGATCCCCGCGTAGTACACTGGGCGAATGATGATTTCATTCCCGCCGCAGAATGGGCAGGACCTTAAATCAACCATTGTCAGCCTCCTGCTCTCCGTCCGCGAACGGGTACACGTCCACTTGATCGCCGGGAGCCACGACAACGATGTCATGCTCGGCAGGGATGCCAAACAGCCCGTAGGCCGCCCAGTTACAGCCGCTGCTGTCGCCCTTCTTCGGCGTGCCCTTGCCGGTGTACCGGCCCAGACACTCCTGATAGGCACAGCTCGGAGATTTTGCCCCGGCGTCCTTGAAGTCCTGCACGGACGCGACGTGACCGCACATAGGGCAGCGGAAACGCCACTTAAGCATATCCGGGCCAAATCGACGTGTCGCCTCCGCCTTCCATTCCTCAACACTGTTGTATTTCATTTTGTTTTCCTCCTTCGTGTAGCTCTGTCTCCCAGCGGGTTTTCCAGTCGCCGGGCTTGTACAGCTCGCAGCGCTCCATATCCGGCCTGCGAACTTTGGATGTTTGGGTCTTACTCCGGACCACCATGCAACAGTAGCCGTTCCCGTCCTTCTTGTAACGGTCGAGCCATTTGCAGCCGTGACAGTTCATTCAATCTCCCTTCCCGTCATAACCGTACAGTCGTCCGACCGCAATAACCTCTTTCGCCAGCGCCAGCAGCGCACCTTCCGGCGCGGAGGGCAGCTTCGCCCTGCTTGCCGCCGATGCCAGCATAATCAACTCGGATTTGAGGGACGCGGCGGCCTGCCGGGTGTCGGCTTTTTGAACGTCACGGTCAAGGGCGTCTGCCAGAGCCTCGTATTTGTGATAGGCATTGTCATACCGCGTCATGCCGGTGCTCTGGTAGGCGTCGTATGCCTCCTGCGCCTTGCGTCGGAAATCCACAGCGCAGGCCGCGACGATTTCCCGGTCGGTCATATTTTCAACTCGCATTAGATTTTCACCTCCTCGCCGTTCCGAAATGCCGCGACTGTGTGCCAGCCGTCAAGCACCCTCTCACGGTAAACCTTCGGGTGAGAACAGATGACGGCGTGCTGGTGCGGCTTATCCATTACCCGGATCAGAATACCCGGCGCGACTTCGCTGTTTTCCAGCGCCCGTTGCCGGGCTTCAATTACGCTCTTTTTCATGGTGTGATGCCTCCTTCGGTGTCAGTGCATCGAGGCTTCCGCTCATATAGAGGACCATTGCCCCGATTACGATGTTATTTGTGATTACGTCCAGCTCATGAAAGTCGATGTCCTCCCGCTTATCGCGCCGCTGTCCCGCTGTTTTCTGCGTCAGCAGGTGTCGAAGCTGCTCGCAGTGGTCCTTTAGAGAAGAAATGTCTGCTGGGTGAAGCTGATAACCGCTCATACGCACGAATGCCCACATGGCGTCAAGCGCGTCGTATTTGACCTTTTTGGCATCCATCATCCCGCCTCCTGAAAAAGTCTGTCCATGCTCCGGAAGATGCGCCGAAGCTGCCACACGGACGAAAAGTAGCCGGGCGTGTACCAGTAGGCCGTAGGATCGTCTCCGTCGTGCATGGGGTCGGTCAAGGTGTTGCCGATCTTGATGTAACCCGCGCAGCCCAGCAGCGAGAGCTGAATATAGCACATCATCCCCGTTGTGAAGTCGAGGTCCTGCGCCGTCACAAGGACGTGATTCTGCCAGCGCAGCGGGCTTTTTGCCTCAAACAGTTGCTTTTCGATCTGATTCACCGCCGCGATCAGTGTAGCCCCCGCTCCGCACGCGCAGTCATTCAGCGTGACGAAGCCGTCGCGGTTGATCTGCTCCACGACGTCGCCGGTGGTAATCTCCGCCATGCAGCGGCAGATGTCATAGGGCGTGAAGAACTGACCGATCCAGTGATTGCCGAGTTCCAATTCCATGTACGCACTGCCCAGAAAATCCTGCTCCCGGTCGGCGTCAAAGGCGTTGACCACATCCTCTACCAGTTCAGGGAACACCGTGCGCTCTGCTTTCTCGTACTTCTCGATGATCCGCTTATACATTGCCTCGCGCTCCGTGCGGTATCGACTATCTACGGCGTTGGAAAGCGCAATGGCGAACATGGTGATGAAGTCGCTCCACACCTGCCACAGCGGAAAACGACGGGACAGGCTGCGAAACCGCTTCACAAAGTCCGCACGCTTCTGATCTGCGATTCTCACAATGTTCCCTCCCGTGTGTAACTCTCGCACCGTTCGTCCGGCACCCAGTCGCGCCAGTGCTGTTCCAGCCACTTCTGCGCGGCTGCCAGACTGTGGCACGTCTTAACGGCCACAACCTCGATGTCGCCGTACTGCACCTCAAGGCAGGTTTCCACAGAGAAGGAAAACTCCGCCGTGCGGGTGATCCACCAGCGCTGACCGCCGAGGGTCGTTTCCCAGCAGGCCGGTACGTCGTATGCCTCGCGGATGATCTCATAGGTTGCCATACATAACATCTCCTATTCTTCGGTCGTCAGTCGGATGAAGGGACCGGCATAATCGCAAATGGCGGTAGGGTGCAGACCGTCTTCGATGTGGGCGCGCTCAAGGTTGCGTAGCGTTATACTCTGGGGCAGAGCCGACAGGACCTCGTATGCCCAGACCCAGTTCCAGCAGTCCAGACGGTCTTTTCGGGCATCCAGCGTGGCGGCCACGCAGACCGCAACAACCGCCCTGCCGTGCTTAGACAGACAGGCGTTAAAATTCTCGCGGGCCTTCAGTGTCGAGAGGTCCGTCCTCGCTGCGTCGATCCGACGCAGCAGGGCGAATTTTGCCTCCCGGCTTCCATTACCGGCCAGTGCTTTGACCTCTTTGAACAGCGTTCGATCCAGTTTCATTACTTCTCTCCATTCTGCTTCAGCGTCGCGTCGAAGTGCTTGATGCGGTTATGGTCCTCATACCACTTCCGGTCTTCGTCGCTCAGCTTCGTTGTGGGCCGGAAAGCGTTCTTGCCGGTCGTCTTGAAATACCAGTCCTTGCAAAGCGCGCAGGCAGCTTTTGCCGTAGGAGCTTCGACAGCGACGTCGGCCAGATACTCTGTCCGGTTTGCCTTGATGAAGAAATAGACTACATATGTTTTCATGTTTTACCTCCTTACCACTCCTGAGCCTCGAAGTCTTCCAGCGCATTGCGGGCACGAAAAGAAATTGCCATGCGCTCGTCGGCGGCTTCCTTCTGACGTTTGCAGAGTTCAGCATTCGGATCGCCACCGTCCTCATACTCATGCTGAAGGTGACGAGCCGCCTTGTAAACCTCGTCTGCGCGTGTAACTTCCGCGCGCAGCAGTTCATGGATGAATTCCAAAGTATTGATGTTCATGTTTTTACCTCCGTTGCCCTGCCATCTTCAGTGCCGGTGGGGCGGTTCCGGCAGACGCCCATCCGGGCGTTTCGGCTTATTGAAATTCGTTTTCCGTTGTTGACAGCACGATTTCTCCGGTTTCGAGGTCCATAGCGCGGTACAGGTAGTGATAGCTGTGCCGGTGTCGTGCCATCAAAGACCGCACGGTTTCCCAGTAGCCGTCGCCCTTTCTGCTATCAACCACGGTTTCAATCTCGCCGTCAATCAGAATGGCCTGAACCAGATACCCCACTCTCGTCATCCTCCTCTCAAACATCCACGCTGACACGGTGGTACGCCCAGAAACGACCGCCACGAACGAAAACCTTGTACCAGCTCGTAAACGCCTGCCCCGTGCAGTCGTAGGCAGACGGGTAATAGTGCCGGTATTCGTAGTCCTCGAAGTAGCTGACGGCCTCGTCCATCGTCTCGATGTATTCAGGCAGCGGCAGCAGCTCCGTATAGCCGTCGATGCCGTCATCCTGAACGATGCGGCGCTCGGAGACGGGACGGTGGAAGAACGCGCGCATTTCGCGCTTGAGGTCGGCGGCCTTCTGGCTCCTGCCGCTCTCATAAGCGATCTCAAGGATTTCGTAGGCGACCTTCAGGTCGGTGTAGCTGTTGATCTTAAACATTTTCGTTACCTCCATTCATTCTTCAACGGAAAAGCAGGTGTGGCAGATTTCGCCGAGGCAATACAGGATGCCTTCAAGCTCAAGGATTTCGTAGGTTTCGGGGTCGCTGTACTGCATGATGGCCTGCGCCATGTTGCAGAGAATCGTCGAGGTGATGTTCCGCAGCTTACCTTTAGCGTCATACGGCATTTTCAGCAGCTTGTTGTAGGCTTTGCAGTCACCCCGCGTAAACCACCCGTGCTTGATGCACAGCCCCCGCAGATCGTCCATGTCCATCCAGCGCGTTTCTTTGACCTTCATGTTCTTGTCCTCCTGTTGAGTTCAAATAATTGCTCCGTATGCTATTAGTATAGTGCAAACATTTGAACTTGTCAAGAGGCGAGGAGCAAATATTTGAATTTATTTTTTTTCTGCCGTCAAAGAAAGCAAAAAAAATAAGGCCCCCGGATGCTTTTGTAACATCCGAGGGCCTTTTTCCCTATACGCGTGTGCATATGGCGCGCAAAGGCGCTATGACGTATATGTACGCCTTGCGCCCTTTATTTCAACAGGTATATTAGAAAATTATGTTACAATGTTACAAATGCTGAAAAGTGCCCGATTTCAAGGCTTTCAGCCGTAACATTTGCGTGTAACATCAGCGTTACAGTGTTACAGACTTTTGTAACATTTCCAGCCGGTGTAACACCGCTTTTCAGCAGAATGTTACACCGGCGCAGCGAGTTATTTCATCCGCGCAATGAGGGCTTCGCCCGCGCCGCGAATGATGGCGGAAATGTCCACACCAGCAGCGTTGAGCAGGTTTTTAGAGGTGTCGGACATCTTAGCCATAGCGCCGTCAATAAGCAGCTTGCCCAGCTCAGTAATTTCGTCTTTGGTCAGCTTGCCATCCTCATGGGCTTTCTTCATGCCCTCCACGGTGGTCTGCTGAAGCTCAAGGACGGTCTGCTGGGCGGCGTGAATGACCTCATTGGTAGCCGTAGAGATGTTCTTCAGCTCCTCGCGCTTGGCGAGCTTGGTAGACAGCCACGCGCCCAGAACACCGATCAGGGTAATGAGCAGGGTTGCCGCGATCTGCACAAGGTTTTCGATGATAACGTTAGTCATGGTGATATTCTCCTTTTCGATATGTATTTACACCTTTTTGGTGTAATCCAGACTGATCCAGCCTGCGCCGGATTTGAGCTTGCCCCATTTGGTCGCGCCGGTGCCCGTGCTCTCAGCGACGATGGTATAAACGCCGTGGTCACGGATGCAGCCGTTCGTACCGTAGCCGGTGCCGGGGCCTTTGCGGATGTTCAGGGCATCGGTGGTAATCTTTACGCGGTACGTGCTGAAGCTGGGCGTCGGTGTAACCGCCTCGCCCACGACGGACAGGAACTTGACGTTGATAGGACTGCAAATGGCATTCTTGCCGTCCACGCTCTTGTCGATGACGGCGCGGTCGCCGCTGATCTCGCGGACAATCCACTGCTTGGCGGCTACCCAGTTCGGGACAGCCTTGCCGTTGTAGTAGGTCGCGCCGGACAGGATGCGCACGACGTCGCCCTTCTTGATGGTGCTGGGAGTGGTAGGGGTAGTGGGCTTCGCCGCAGCGCCCAGCGCCGCAGTGACCTTCGCGGCGAGATCGCCCATGCGGGCGTACATCCAGTTGCCGGGGCAGCTCTTGTTGGCAAACCAGCGGTGGACGGTCAGGATCATTTCGTCGGCCTTGGGGGTGTAATTCAGGGTCTTGTCCTTGTCGCCCAGCCAAAGCAGCTTGGTTTTGCCGTTGCGCTGGCAGATGTCCACGCAGAGCTTGATGAGGGTCTGATAGACCACATCCTTGAACGCATACGGTTCTGTGCTGTCGCTGGCGCACTCGATAGTGACGGCCCGCTGGTCGTTGGCATTGGAGGAGGAACACCAGCTGCGGTTTTTCTCCTCAACGTACATACCGACACGACCGTCAAGGCCGATGCCGTAGTTGCTGCTGGCCTGCTTGGAGGTCGGCGTGAAGATGCGGCCCAGCGTCTCCACGCTGCACTGGCCGACCACGCAGTGCGGCGTGATGCGGTCGATGCTGTGGGTACGCTGCCCGCTGTGGTTCGGGCTGAGCTTCGTGTAGCTCACCATCGGTGAATTTGTGTAACTCATGTTTTAGTCCTCCCCTTTGTTGTTGGAAAGCTCGTCCAGAGCTTCGGCGGTCAGTTCCGCCTCGGTGGTTTCGATGGTGGTTTCGGTTTTGGGGTTCATAGTGATTTCCTCCTTATGCAAAGTCATTATTTTTCAGCCGGTCGTCGTAGCAGCGCTCAACATTGGCGATTGCATGGACGGCACGGTTGTTTTCGTAGTCCTTGTGGCTGTCGCAGTATTTTTCGTACTTGTCGATGACGTCCAAAATCTCGATGTAGTCCTCCCGCGTGTGCCGCGTATGCTCGACAAGCTCCATGTTGAAGCGGAGGATGTCGGCTCGCCAGCCGTTGGCCTCGCGCTTATCGGAAAGCGCCTTTTGGGCGGCCAGCTCCGATTTGATTTCCTTCTGTTCGACCTCCAAAGTGGTGAGCCGGTCCAGAACATCTTTGTTGAGCGCCCGGCCAATCGAGCGGGCCAGCGCAGACCACGGGTTGATCTTGATGGGGCTGATTTGCAGGATGGTCAGCAGCGCGAACAGACCGCCGCTGCCGCCCAGAAGAAGATCCTTCAGGGTCATGCGGACACCTCCCTCCAACCGGCAGGATAAGCAGAAGGCGACCACACATTGTTATCTATAAGGCTCTCGTAAACCTTTCCATTAAATCGGACGCGATCCCCCTTCTTGTAAGGGTTGGTGCTGTCCGGCTGCTCCCATTCGGGGATAACGTCGGGATCAGGGATAAGCACCTTTGCGAAAAGGGACGGTGCCGCATCGGGCGTCCAGCTGTCTTGCGCGGTGTGATCCTGCAAAACGGTATAAAGAATCCCGCCATGTCGGACCCGCCGCCCCGTTGTGTACACGGTGCCGGTCTTCCACGCCGGGAAAAGTTCGACCGCCTCAAGGGCGGTCGTGTCGTCAAAATTCTGTGCTGCGGTTTCAATCAGAGGCCGCAGCTTTTGTGCGAGGGCTTTCAGCGTCATTCGTCCGTCACCCCCAGCAGGATTTTTGCCGCTGCCAGCTCATCTTCGAGGGCCAGCACCTTTTCGGTGAGCTGCGCGCGGGTGAGGATTTCCGTTCCGGGGTCGTCGGGCGGATTGACCGGCGTATCGTCGTCGGGGTCCGTGGTGCCGACCTGTGCCGCAAGCTCCTCATATTCTGCAAGGGTAATAGAAACGGCGCTGAGAAGTTCGTCACTCTCAACGCCGCTTAGCTGCTTCCCCTGAAGCTGATAGATTGTGTTCCCGTCGCCGGACATGACGCCCTGCGCGTCCCGTTTGTCGCACCGGATAAGAATGCCGTTGCGGGTCTGCCAACAGACGTAGACGGGATCGGCAAGCGCTTCTACGCTTTTGACCGTGCCGTCAGCAGACAGGATTTTGAAGTAGACCATAGCAGTCCTCCTTGCTGTTTATAAAAAGGTTGGTGTACAGTGCGCCCATGTTTTGAACGGTGTGCCATGCGTTGAATCGCGCGGCATAGCTGCGCCAGCTTTGCCACGTCGCATAGATGTCCGCGAAGGTCATTTTACCGCGCAGGTATTTCCTGTGTAGCTTTTTCATTTTCTGCCGCATCTTCGTGACGCTGCGCTTATAGATTTTCCGGACGACCTTGCCGGTTTTTGTGATGAAGAAACGCACCTTCAACCAAGAAAAGCCGTGGCTCAGCTTGACGATCTGCGTTTTCTTCTCATTCAGGGTAATGCCAAGCTCGGCGCATATCGCCCGGATATGTGCCACGCAGTTTTGAAGATAGGCTTTAGATGTGTGGATCAGGTAGCCGTCGTCCATGTACCGGCCATAGCCGCGCACCTGCAAAACCTCCTTGACATAGTGGTCAAGACGGTTTGCAGAGGCGAGGGCCAGCACCTGACTGATCTGACTGCCCAGCCCCATACCCTTATCGCCGAAAGCGTCGATGAAATGCTCTGTGAGCGCAAGAAGCCGTTCGTCGGTGAATTCCTTATGCAGGATCGCTTTCACGACCTCATGGGAAACGTTGTCGAAGAATTTAGAGAAATCAAACAGCAGGATATAGCCCTCATTGCCGTATTTCCGGTAGTGCTCATGGAGATGCTGCGTGATCCGGCGCGTGGCAAAATCGTAGCCCTTGTTCTTCATGGACGCGCCGTTGTCGTAGACGAATGTGCGCTCAAGGACCGGAACAAGGGCATTGTCGCACAGGCAGCGCTGAACGACACGCTCGCTTATGACCGTGCTGCGGATATGACGATGCTTCCCGCGCTCATACAAATCAAACTCGTAAAAGCCGGGGCTTTTGAATTTTCCGGCTGCAAGCTGGTTGTATGTGTGCAGGATGTTCAGCGGCGCGTTGGCCGTGTATTTCTGGACGCTGGCCTTCCACGACACACCGCGACGGCAGCACTTGTACGATTGATAGAGGTGCTTATAGCTGAACACCTCGTCGTAGTTATCGTGCTCGGCGCAGGCGGCGTCCCGCTTTGCCCGCCGTGCGGCAGCGCGGCGTTGATACCTTGCTTCTCTACGTTCTTCGCTTGTCATAAGAAACCTCGCTTGCCCCGTATGCCTGTTGGCAGGTTGCAGTAGGCACATAGCGTCACCGGGCATGAAATACGGAATGACCTGCAATCCGTACCATGCAAGCAGCGTCCGCCCGGACGCATCAGGGCATATATTTACCTTTGCAGGAAGGTCAAGCACTCCTTCTCTCCACTCTGCACGGATTTCACTCCGAAAGCTACTCTGTCTGGCACGAGAGGAGCCGAACGCCACCCCGTAGGAGTTGGACGCGTTGTTGTTGTTGCTGTTACCGTTGTTGTTCACATTGGCGAAAGACGACGAGCCGGACGCCTCAGGCGACCGCAGCCACCAGTTAGAAGTCAACCTCGTCGAAGAACTGGCAATTTGTGCAGCGCTTAACCTATGATCTTATCAGGGCAGGTCTTTGTACCGCGCCCTGTCGCTTTTCAGTACGGCTTTCACGAGCCGAATTTCGGTGTCTACAATGTCCATCCAGTATTTCAGGGTATCCATTTCGATACCGAACAGCTCCTGCGCCACCTCAAGCTGGGAAATCATGCTCTGAAGTTCAGCGTTGGCGTGTAGGAAGTAGTCGCGCCTGATCTGAACCTCATGCTGATTCAAGGGGTATATGCTGTTTGCTCTCTTGACGTCCTCATAAATGCGCGTCGCCGCAGCGGCCAAAGGCTGTGATACATAAAAGGTGTATCGCTTCGGGAAATTCACGCATTTTTGAATCGTGTAAATTTCTAACTTCCTTGCGGTTGCCAGAAACTCCATGTCGGACGTAGAGCGCTTGCTTTTGATTACAGACAAGGGCACCACCTCATTTTTGCTGAAAAGTTCGTAAATTATATTATATCACACGCCCCCCCCAATTTCCAGACGAGAAGTGTGAATTTTCAAAATTTTCGCGCGCCGCTTACGCGGCGATATAGGGGCGTAGGCCGGGAGCCAGTGCGTCAGTATCTGGCCCCACAAAGGGGGCCAGATACTCAAGATGCACAGATTATATGCAGAAGCCGAACGCCACCCCGTAGGAGTTGGACGCGTTGATGTTGGTGCTGCCACCGTTGCCGGTCACATAGGCGAAAGACGACGAGCCGGACGCCTCAGGCGACCGCAGCCACCAGTTAGAAGCAGAACCGGTGCCGTTGTACGTTTTCTTGATACGACTGTTGTTATCGGTGAACAGTGCGAAGGTCACGTTTTCGGCGTCGGGGTCTACCTCGTCCTTATAGGGTACGTCGTTGACATTGAAGCCAACTTCGGCGCGGGACAGCAGGAACAGGCGGTCGTTGCTGGTGCTGATGTCTGCCTTCGTGTCACCGATGGAGGACCGCACCTGAACTATCTTAATCATGGACTGCCACTGACGCGGCAGCGCGGCAAAGATGGTTTCATTGAGCCACGTCCGCATACCGCAGGATGCCCAGCCGCCGACGTTGGTGTTCTGGCTGTTCATCTGGTGGGTAGCATTCATGATGCCCAGCATGGCAAAGACGACACCGGCGAAATCGTCGCTGTCCTTCTTCTTGAAGTGGTTGAAGCCTGCGACCTGCATGATGATAGAGGTGTCGGCAAATACCGTGGTCGTCGGAACAATCTTGATCTTGTCACCGACTGCAAAGTAATCCTTCGCCTTCCCCGTTTCCATAATGCCGTAGAACTCCGCCAGCGTGTAGCCGCTGTTGTCGTTCGCGTCGTCGCTGTACAGGTAGTCGAAGTTGGTTGCTACGGTGTCCGGCAGCGTGGGCGTAATGAACACTGCGTGAACGTCAATGTCGCTGGTGACATCGTTCGTCAGCGCGTCCCAGCCCATCCAGATAGAGCCGGTGGAGGACGTCAGCTCACCACCACGGAAGGAAACGCCGTCATGCGCCGCCACAGTGTCAGTCTGCAAAAGCTGAGTGCCATTGTACCAACGGACGGTGTAATACCGCGTTGCCTCAGAATACTGCGCTGTCACAACGAGGTCTTCGAGGATGTAGGTAAGCTGCTGATCCCAGCCGATGAAGGTAAACACCTTATCGACAGTGGAGGGCTTGACAGGCGTGTCGATCAGACCGGCAGTGATGGGGTTTTTCGCCGCGCCGTACTTGCGGACAGTCTGCGTATTCAGGACTGTGCCGTCGTAGTTCTTGAATGTGACGGTGCAGGAGCTGACCATCTGATCGTAGGTCACGGACAGATCGAGGAACCGCGCCATGATGGTAGTCAACTCGGCCTGCGACACAACGGCGATATGCGCTGCGCCCTTGAGGACGAAATCCGTAGCGGGGTTGCCTGTCTCGTCCAGACCGGCGAGGTCTTTCAGGCGAAGCAGCACGTCGGCGTCATTCATCGACCAGTCCACGTCCGGCAGGCGGCCACGGCTGAGGCTTGCCGCAGCGCTCACAAGCGCGTAGGTGTCGATTGCTGCGGCGTCCTCGACCCAGATCGTGCGGAGGTTGGAGCCGTCCATAGCAAACGCGGTCAGGTGCGAGAGCTGCCGGGCGATCAAGCTGTTCAGCGGGCAGAGCTTGGCCGTCTCGACAGGAGCACCCAGTGCGAAGGTCACGCCGGTAATGCCGCTGCCGGTCAGCAGGAGCGTTTTCAGGGAGGTGAGGGCAGACAGGTCAAGCGCCTGCTTCAGCTCCGGCGTACCGCGCAGGTCGAGGTACTCAAGCAGCGTGTTTGCGCCGACGCTGATAGACGTCAGGTTCTTGTTCGTGTAGCCGTCTGCCTCCGCGCCTGCGGTGAAGCTGCGCAGGCGGCGTGCGCCCTGAAGGTCGATGAACTGGCAGTACAGACCGGCAATGGAACTGATCTCAACCACGTTGGAAGCGAGGTAGACATAGATTTCCGTGTCGCTCAGCGCCTCCTGAACGGGGCAGATGATCTCATATGCCGTGCCTCTTTTCGCGCGCTTACGGACGCTGTAGGAGCCGTATTTGACGATGATATAACAGTCGGCATACGGGGTGATGGAGAAGTTGCCGGTCGGCGTGACGCCCGCCCACTCGTTCGGGGTGTTGCCTCTGAACTGGATTTTGTCGTTCACGGCCACAGAACCGTAATACTTGGAGGACATATAGCCCTCTTGGTATGTCTCGAACTGGGTACGCTGGTCGGTCTTGTTGCCCTGCATCATGTCGATGTACGCGGTGTTGCCGTTGTTGATATAGGGCATGAAGTATTTGCCCCACATATCTTCTGCCACCAGCGCTTCCGGGCGCGCCGCCTGATGCGCGGCAAACTTGGCAAGGATGCGTTCGGCGCTCCACGCGCCTGCCGCCTCTCGGTCCTTGAACATGGCTTCCAGCTCTGCGCTGAGGCAGTCACGGACATTGCACCAGAGCACGGAGGAGGACGCATTGAATACGGGTTTCGTTCCCACGCTGTCGCTGTCCTCAAGGCCGTAGCCGAAGGTCAGACCGCCTTCGTTGTCGTTGCCGTCTGCGGTGTCGTTGTCGTAGTCCTTGCAGACGTTCCAGCGGTAATCCTGCACGTCAGGATCGTACTCATAGGAGATGAAAACGTTCTTGGCACGGTTGTCGATCATGCAGTGGCGCTCAGTGAACAGGTAGTGATAGAGCAGGCTGTCCACGGTGAAGTAGTTGCCGACTTCGGCCTTGAACTTCGCCGCGCGATACTCCTTCGTGTCGTTCGTGTAGGTCGTCCCATCGTAGGTCACGGGCGCACTGAGCGCATTTCCGGTCGGCGCGGTGGTATCGGTGGAAACCACCCACGACAGCATGGTCTGGAACGCCGCTTTCATCTCTGCGGTGGGATTCTTGGGATAGCGGAACTCAAAGGCCCCGTTGCCGTCCCACGTCTCCGAGGTGAGGTCAGCAGACTTGAACAGACACTGGCTGGCAATGTTGTTGGAAATCTCAACGCAGCACTGAAGCGGATGCTCGCCGGTCTGGCCGAACACTGCAAAGTTTTTCTTCGAGTTGTTCATATCGCCATTGCCGTACAGGATCGTCGCGCCTGCGCCGACAGACCGTGCGCCGACGCTCACGGCGTTTGTGCCGGTGTTGGTGAAGAATACGGCGCAGGGGTAGCCCTTGACGGTATCACGGACGCGGGCGTCAGCACGGCGGCCTTCGGATAGGAAGGGCTGGAAGTTGTTGTAGTCGTCGGCCAGAACGGTGTTGTTCGCGTTCTCGCTGGACGCCACGTTCAGCTTGATATTGAAGTACGACACAGGAATGTCGTTTTCCGTCATGGCAAACGTCTCGATGCGCTCACCTGCGCCGTTCTCCCAAATGGCCTTGCTGAAATCAAGGTCGAGGTTGAGGGCGGCTTCGCCGTATGCGGCGGAGGACGTACCCTGACCCTTCATAATGACACCGGTCGCGTGGAAGTTGTAGGTGCTGCCGCCGTCCGTATAGACGAGATCGACCGTGCAGACCACTTCGTCGGACTTGCCAACGGTCATGCGGTCGGCACCGATCTTGAGAATACGCAGCGTCGGATTTGCCGCCGCCAGATCATTGACATTGATAGAGCCGTCCGTGTTGAAGATGTGGTTGCGGAGGTAGCGGGCGACCATTTCCGTGGTGTTTCCGCAGTCCGCGACGAAGTTGTCAAGGATTTCATACCGTGTGAGGCTGTGGCTGTACATCTTCAGGCGATAAATCCAGATGTCGCAGTCGTCGGAGCCGATCTTCACGTTCTGCGGGTCGGACTGCATCCAGTTATCGTTTGCGGTGTACGCAAATGCTCTGGACGGCACGCCTTCAAGCCAGACTACGGCCAGCTTGTTTTCGTTGCTGGCCTCGATGCTGACGTCCAGCTCGATTTTACGGTCCTCGCAGTACGGGATTTCGATGTTGGTCAACTCGGAGCTGAAAACTGCCTGCTGTGCCTGAAGTTTCAGGCCGATGCCGCCCGATACGCAGGTCAGGAACTCAGCGTCGTAGTCGCGGACATTGGTAGCCTTGAACACAACCTTGATTTCCTTGCCGGAGGTCGCGGCATTGTCATTGAACAGGCTGCGGTCAAGCTGAACATAGGTGCCGCGCTTGACCACAAAGCCGGTGACGCCCTCCGCATCGATCTGAAATCCGCCGTTGATCCAATCGAAATTGGAGCTGAAGGTCAGCGGATGGTTTGTGCCGTCGCCGTCCTTGTAACCGAACTGCTTTGCGGTCGTCTCGCTGTTGCTGTGTCCCGTGGGGTCGAGATCAACGGCAAGGCCGGTCGTGACAGGATTGATGTCATAGCCGAGAGAGGTACAGGTGACGGTGATCGGCGCGACGACGCTCTCGCCGGTGCGGATAGAGAGGCTGATCGTGCCGACCGTAGTAGCGCGGTACGCCCACGTCTGAATGGTGCGGTCAACGGTCAGCGTGGACAGGGTGTTGTAGCCTTCCAGCAGGCGGACAGTCGCCGTAGTGCTGGTGGGGTCATACACCATGTAATTGATGCTTCCGGTCCCGAACTGCTGGATTTCGATTGCGCTCTGATACACTGCGATAACCGGCGTATTGTTGCCCGCCTTCGTCCAGATGCCGACATGGCGCAGGTGCGTAGTCGTGACGACCTCGCCGCCTGCCGTGACCTCAAGCCACGCCTCGACGGTGTGCGCGCCGTGTGTCAGCTCAAGCGCTGTGGGGTCAATCGTCGCGGTGACGGAGCGCCCCGTAGTGGCGACCTCACGGGTGAAAACCTCCGTGCCGTCTACGGTCATGTGAATGGTCTTTGTGCCCTCTCCGGTGGGCGTGAGGCGCACGGTAAGCACGCTGGACCCGTGGAAAGCGAGGGTGCCGAGATTCCATGCCAGATCGTAGGTGGACACGGTGACGGTCCATGTGAAGGACTTGTTATTGCCGTAGGCGTCCTCAATGGTGAGCTTGATCGTGTTTGCGCTTGCGGGGGTGAGATACTTCGTGGCGTCGAAGGTGCAATCGCCCTGCGACACCGCCTGTGTAGCTACCTTCGTCCCGTTGATGCGCCACGTTGCCGAGCCGTCGCCCGTGGGCTGCTCGTCGGAAGTATCGGTGGACGTCCAGTTGAATTTGATCTCGACGGTCGCGCCGTTCATCACGGAGAATGCCCGCGAGGTCAGCTTATTGACGATACGGATTAGGGAACCGACGTCCCCGCCGCCACCTCCGCCGCCACCGGAGAACGGCCCCAGAGGGCCGACAACGACCTCGTCGTCGGCGGTCATATACAGATAGCCGTCCTCAACGTAGGCGTCGTCAACCTTGCCCTTTACGGTGGTCTTCAGGTTGTTGAAATCTTTGGCGAATTCATTGACGGATGCGACGGCCTCCGTCGCGTCCAAAAGCGCCTGCTCAGAGCGTGCGGCGGATTCCTGCGCGGAGTTAGCGGACTGCGCCGCCGCCTGTGCGTTGGCTGCTGCCTGCGTCGCCTTCGTTTTGGCGTCCTGCGCCTTGGATTCAGCAGCTTCAGCGGCTTTCAGGGCCTCGTCAGATACACCGGTTGCGAGCTGGGCGGCGGCTTTTGCGGCCTCCGCTGCCGCAGCAGCGCGGTCTGCGTCGCCCTGCACGGCCTCCTTGAAGGTGCCGAATTTCATGTTATAGGTTTCGCCTTCGGACGAGACAAGCAGGAGATCGTCGTCCTGTGCTTCCTCAAGCGTCGCAAAATCAGCGATTCTTTTGTCAGCCATGTTCTTCCTCCTTATGGTTAAGTTCCGGTGCCGCCGCTGTCAAGCGCGTTCAGCCGGTTATAGATGTCGACCAAAGCGGCCTCAATATTGGACACCTTTGTCTGAAGCGTCGAGATCGCGGTATCGTGCGCCGCAATGGTGCCTTCGGCGGTGGTCAGGCGCGTTTGCAGGTCGGTAACGGTGCCCTGCACCTCCGAAAGTGCTGTCGTATGCCCGCCCACGGTGGATTGTAGCGCGTCGATGTCGCCCTCGGCGTTCTGCACACGTTCTGCAAGCTGCGAGATGTCCGACGCGTGGTTGGAAATCGCTGTGTTCAGCGCGGAGATGGATTGCGTATGCCCCGAAACGGTGGTTTCCAGCGCGGAGACGCGCTGTGCAAGAGCACCGGGGGAAGAATCCTCAATGCTCTTGATGCGCTTGGACAGGCCGTCCTCAGCGCCTTTGGCACGGGTTTCCTCGTTGCCTATGCGTTCACTGAGAGCAACTTCCACGCCCTGCGCGCGCTCAATCTCAGCCGCCAGCGCGGTATCATCGACCTTGCCCGCCAGCTCCTTTGCGGCGTTCTGGATCGCACCGTTCAGTTCCTCCGTGGTCTGCTTCAGGTGCTGCACCTCAGACAGATACGGGTATTCCTCACTGAGTTCTTCACTGTTCGGGGCCTCGATGTCCGCCCGAAAATTGTGGTCAAGGGTGAGCTTGACGTTGAACATGACGCTGTGGACAAGCTCACCGATTTTTACTTGGTCGCCCAGCTCCGTAGCCGGGTCGTACAGCGATTTTGTCGCCGTAAAGGGTAAATACACCAGCCCATTAAAAGCCGCGTACAGGTCGTTGCAAATGCCCTGTGTGGCGTATGGGTTACTGTCGATGGTGAGCATCGTTCCGTTGTCGTTTCCCGCCGTGTAGCTCTCCCCGCTGTCACTGTTGAGTGTCACGCCGGTCACAGTGATCTGTGTGCCGGTCGTGATCTCGCCGCAGACGACGGGGATGTTGATAACGCCCGCCTGCAAGGAAACCTTTTTCGCCATATTGGCGTCGGTGTCCCACACAAGGTAGTAGCCCTCCGGTGTGACAATTTTGTTTCCCTTCTCGTCGGTGATGAAGTAGGACCGCTGCACGTTGTCGCTGCTGCCGGGCAGCACACCGGACGGGACAGGGAGGACGGCATTGAAGATGGTCTGCTCTTTATAAGCCAGACGCACCGGCTGATTGCCCGCGCCATTGGCAAGCGTGATCTTGTTGTAGTCCTCGTCGATGACGTGGAATGTCTCGTCGGGGGCGGTCGTGAGCGGGACCAGCCGCAGGAGGTTTTCTTCCGTGATGATCCAGTTGCCGCCGTGGCAGGCCCCGATATACCCCAGCACCTGCGACATGGTTTTTCCGCTGGGGTACGGCACAACGTAATCAGCGCCGGTCTTGATCCGCGTTCGCAGGTCAATTCCGACGCCGATTCGGTATGCGATTTCCTCCACAACGGACTTCATGCTTTTCGGCCAGTTGGCGGCGGTGTCGCTGCCGTCCAGATAATTCTGGTTGGTCTTGAGCATGGCGTCGTAGCAGTCGATGGTTACAAGCCCCGCAAAGCTGGTGTCGCGCTGGTCGATATAGAATGTGCCGAACTCCTTCCACTCAGTGGCGGTTTTGTCGTTCGTCAGACGGCCCATGATGACGACGGGGCTTTTCGCGGTGATGATGTCGTCCGTGAGGATCGACAGATTCAGTGTAGCCGATATGCAGTTGCCCACGGACAGCGGGGACGGCATAAGGGAACGGTCGATGCGCGGCGCGGAAATAACAGTGTAATCCTTGTTATTGATCCGTGCCTTTGCATCAAACCGAAACCGCCCGCGCGCCGCGAGCTTCGTCCAGCGCTCAGTACAAATACGCATAGGCTCACCTCTCCGTCATGTTGAAGGTACAGCCTTCGTAGTAGGTACGGTTGTCGCCCTTGTCGTAGCGCTGCGTACCGTAGGTGAGCGTGGACGTGTAATAGGTCTTTGTCATAATGCGGTTGGTTTTTGGGTCGAGGAAGGTAATGTCGGTGTATTCGCCGTCAACGTCTGCCGCGAGTGACCGCATAATCAACTCAGGCATACGGTTGAACTTGACTGTCCACTTATCCTTCTGCGCGATCCTTGCGCGGTACATCAACCCGTCAAGGAGGTTGCGCCCGCTGCCGTCTGCGTCGATGTCATTTCTAACCGGGGCAAGGCCGTCTTCGGCCAGCCACGCGGTATAGTCGTGATTTCCGATTTTCAGGATTGGTTTTATGGTGCGCACCTCCTTATTCGAGCGGGGATTTTCCGGTTGCCCGCGTTCTGCGGTTGATCTCTCGGATCGTGCTTTCCGCGATTGCGGTCTTGTCGAAGTTGACCGTCGTACCGCTGTAGTTCTGGATGGCCGTCACAATGGCTGCGGTCGCATTGGTCACGACCTGCGTAACAACGCTTGCGAGCGCGTCATTGGACGTTTCAATGGTCGTGCCGATGTCAGCACCGCCGCCGCTTGCTGCGGCTGCTGCGGCCTTGTAGGGCACGACACCGCCAGCCACAGCGGGAACGGCGAACGTGATGTTATCCGCAATGGCCTGAAGCCGGTCAAGCAGGCTTGTGAAGCTGCCGCTGATCCTGTCCGAGAACGAGGACAGCGCACCGTCCACCTCAGACGCGGGGACGATGTTTCCGACCTTATAATCACCGGCGTTGAATTCATCCGCGATTGCGTCAGCGACGCCGGACACGGATTTCAGGATGGACGGCTGCGAAGCCTCCACACCTTCACCGACGCCGTAGCCGATATTCAGGCCGATTTCGTCACGGAACAGCCGCGACGGGGAGTGAATACCCAGCGCGGATTTTGCAGCGCTGAGAAGGCTGCTTGCGAGGCTGGAAACCTTGTTCTTCAGCCAACTCCAACCGGAGCTGATACCGTTGGCAATACCGTTACAGATATTGCTGCCGACGCCGGACCAGCCCTGATTCTGAATCGCATTTTTGATGCCGCTCCATGTGCTGGACGCGGTAGATTTGATGCCATTCCATGTGCTGGACAGCGAGGACTTGATATTGCTCCATGTGGACGATGCAGTGGATTTCATGCTGTTCCATGCGCTGGAAGCCGTAGTCTTCATGCTGTTCCAAGTGGACGACGCAGTAGACTTGATGTTGCTCCAAGTGCTGGACAGTGTAGCTTTTACGCCGTTCCAAACGGTGGAGGTGTTCGCCTTGATGTTGTTCCAGCCGTTGCTGACAGTAGTTTTCAGGTTTGTCCAAGTGGACGATGCTGTGGTCTTGATGCTCGTCCAAGCCGAAGACAGCCCGCTCTTGATACCGTTCCACGCGCTTGTGGTGCCAGATTTGATGGCGCTCCAAGCATTCGAGATACCGGTTTTGACGGTATTGCAGGCAGACGACACACCGGATTTGATGCCGTTCCATGCACTGCTGATAACGCCCTTGATTCCGGCCCATGCCGTGGTAGCGGTGGACTTGATACTGCTCCATGCGTTACTGAAGAAGGTCTTCAACTTTTCGATTACGCCGGAGAAGAAGTCCGTGATCTTGTGCCAAGCATTAGAAATGCCCTGCTTTAGTCCGTCGATAAGGAATGTACCGATTTCTGCGAATACAGTAGACGGAGAGTGGATGCCGAACAGGTTCTTTACCCAGTTCACAACAGGGTCTACGAGGTTTTCTTTCAGCCACGAACCCGCGTCGCGCATTGCGTCTCCGATTCCACGAAAGAAACCGGCGATAGAATCGAGGCCGATTGCCTCAAACAAACTTGCAAGCAGGTCGGATATTCCGCCAATGGCACCCACAATAATGCTGGGAATCTGAACAATAATGCTGACAAGAGCGGTCGCAAGGGATTCCAGCAGGCCGAGCCAGTCAATGTTTTCGATTACCGCGCCCAGTGCCTCCCCCAGACTGCCAATCAGGTTTTGCACCATTTCGCCCCAGTCATGATCTGAAAACAGAGACGTAATGAGATCGAGAACGCCGGTTATGGCTCCACTGACAAACTTGCCAAGCAATTCACCGAAGCCGTCCCAGTCAATGTCGGTGGTAAGACTTTCGAGACAAGCCCAGATTTCGTCTGCAAGGCCGGTCCAATCGACCTGATCCACAAAGCCGACAAGCAGATTGAGCGCTCCGATAAGCAGGCCACCAAGCAATCTTGTCAGGTCAGAGAAAATCCCGCTCCAATCAATTCCGTTGAGAAAATCAGCGATTTTTCTTCCGAGCATTGCCCAGTCGAAGTTCTCGACAGCAGCCACCATACTTTGGAGCGCCGTTCTGATTTGCGTACTGAGCGCTTCGGCAAGTGCCGAAAAATCAATGTCCGAAATGAAATTGCTGATGTTTTTTGCGAGACTTCCCGCAATACCGATCCAGTCGGCGGCGTTCACGGTCCCGTACATGAAATCCGTGATGGCCTTGCTCACTGCTGCGCCGTCAAGCGTGCCGAAAAAGCCGTCAAGCGATTTCAGGATGATTGCCCATTTCCCGGTCAGGATCACACCGAGATTTCCCCAGTCCACACCAGTAATAATGTGGTTTAGGAGTTCTGCAAAGCGCGACGCAAGGTTTTTCCAGTCGAATTTCTGGATGAACGTCGCAAGGAAAGTCAACGCGCCGTTCAAATAGTACCCGATCTTATCGCCGATGCCCGCCCAGTCTACGGTATCAACCATTTCGTTGAGCTTTGCCGCCAGAGTGTTTGCAGCTGCGGCCCAATCACCGGCCTTGATCTGCTCGACCATAAGTTTTGCCCAGTCGGGCAGCGTTACGTCGGGCAGACTTCCGAGATCACCGGCACCGCCTCCACCCCCGCCGCCGTCAGAGCTGTTGTCGCTGAGAATGTTCAGTTCATCGAACGCGGCCAGCTGCCGTTTGAGCTTATCGGTAGCTTTGGATGCCGCCCCGCCTGCGCTGCTGATTTCTTTGGATGCAGTTTTTCCATAGATGCCAAAGAGTTTGAGAAACGCGGTCACATAGGCGACAGCTTGTGCGACAAGGTTGATAATGCGTGTAATGATCGGCCCCAGCAAGTTTCCGATGCCCGACCAACAGGCGGACAGCGTATTGGAAAGCTGCTGATTTTCGGCCATATAGGCGCTGACCGCTTTCCGCAGCAGCGCCCAGACGCCGCGCGCGCCAAGCAAGCTGAGTGCAAATTTCTTCGCGCCGGAAATCAGCCCGCCAAACTGGCCGTTCATTTTCTTGCTATGGAACAGCATTTTTGCCATGCCGGATGCGGCGGCCTTGATACCGGATACAAGCGCCCCGGCAGCCGACTTTGCCGCTCTGCCGATGAAAGACGCGACATTTCGTGCGCTACTGGCGAGGCGGCTCATAAGGCTTTCCGACTGTTGTGTACCGGCGCGCATTTCATCCAGACGGGCCGCTGCTGCGGACAGTGTAGATTCCATCTGCGCGTATTGCGTCGTGTCCACGCCCGCCTGAAATGCGGTGCCGGAGGCCTCCATTTTCGCCTTTGCGGCTTCGAGCCGGTCATATTTCTGTGCGGTCAAATCAAGGTCGTATTGCAGGTTTTTCCACTGGGCGGAATTTTCACTCACGCCGAGAGCCTGCATTTTCTCCTGCTTATTGAGGAGAGATTCGAGCTTCTGACCGGCTTTTTCAGTCTCCGCACAGAGTTCTGCGTATTCCTGCGTCGGGAATTGCGTCTGACCGACTGCATCCAGCCGTTCCTGAAGCTCCGCAATCTTGCTTTCCAGCGTGCTTGCCTTGCCCTCAAAGGAGGTCATAGCGCTCTCGCTGCCGGACATGGCTTTCTGGAAGGTCGGTTCCAGCTTCTGCACGCTGCTGTTCACGGCGTCGATCTCACGCTGCAAACCAGATGCCTTTTCCGTCACACCACCGATGTTCACCTGCGGTGTAGCTGTTTCCGGCGCAGGCGTGCCGCTGCCGTTGGTATTCTGTAATTCTTCGAGGGAGGCTTGCAGCTCCTGTACTTTTGCCTCAAGCGCTGCAACCTTATCCTCTGCGCCACCTGTATTGATTTCAGGTGTCAGCGGCTTGCTGAAAAGTTCTTTCAGCGTCTGTCCCAGATTCTTGACCTCCGTGGACAGCGCCTTGATAGCCGCAAGCAATTCAGCGCTTCCGGCCTTAAATCCGTCCGAATTTATCTCGGTATCAATGATGATAGAGCCGTCAGCCTGATCTGCCATTTAACCACCTTCTTTCTTAGCCGAGTAGCGCGTCGATCCTATCCTTTTCTGCCTGTTCTTCTTCAGTCAGCTTCGTGCGTAGGGCGCAAATAGCGCGGTTGGAATTCCAGTATTCACGCTCCCACTTTTCCAGCTTTTTGCCCTTTGCACGCTTCAGACGCAGGTTGAGCACCTGTGCAAAAACGCCGTCTGAAATCTCCATGTAATAGCCCATAAAGGTCCACCAGTGAACATACCGGGCGGTACGGACCTCAAAACCGGCAACCTTATTGACCGCTGGAAACATGATGCTCTCGTCCTGTTCCCAGTCCATGACGCGCGGAGGCGGCTTTCCGCCCGTGTCCTCCGGCTTGTCATTGTGGTCAATAAAAGCGAGAGCGGCCTTGAAGGCCGCCTCGTAGTCGTCTTTTGGAATTGCGTCGAAGTCCTTGAACAAAATGAACAGGCAGATATAAGCCTTTTCTTTGTCTTCGAGGTCGGGATCACCGAACGCGATCACGATTTTCAGAACATCCCGAAAATCGCTGCGAATGCGGTAGAACTTACCGTTTACCTCAAGACTTCGCGGCAGTGTTCCGATCATTTTTTACCGCCCTTGTGCTTGCCAGTACGGTAGCCGTGGGTGTACCGCTCAACACGGGAGTTGACTTTCTTCACCTCGCGGTCGAACTGGCGGGAGATATAAGCACCGACCGCAGACAGCGCGTTTTCGCAGTAGAAATGACCGTTGATGGGGGAAAACGGGTGCATCTTACCGAAGAACGCCTCCGACATATTGCCGCCAAAGAGCTTGTCACAGGCAGTGTACAGGCGTTTTTCAGCCTCACGCAGTGCCGCGAATTCGGCTTCGTTCCGTTCGTCCACAGTGCCGTCCGGCTTGATGTTGACGCTTTCCAGCGGCTCGACGATTTTGTCAAACTCTGCGGCGACGCTGTTGAAGCGATCCACAATGCCGATGTCGGTCGGTCGGAAGGAGAATTCCCCGATCTGTTCCCCGTGCTTATTTCGGATAGGCACCTTTACGCTGCCATCGTCGATGATGATTTCATTGAAATTCTGCTGTACCAGTTTGTCAGCCATTTTAATTGCCTCCTGAATTCAAAATGTTGCCGCCCTGCGTATTAGGCGCAGGGCGGCGGGGGTGGATGATTAGCCCGCAGCGTTGGTGTCTGCGGTGAAGGTCTTCGTGGTGAGGTCGAAGGTGCCCTTGACGCGGTTGCCCGCGTTGTACACGGTAAAGGGAATCTGCACGCCGGAGGTGTCACCGCCGACAGATTCGGGAACGACCCACACGTCTTCACGGTAGGCCCATGCCACGGTGCCGTCACTGTTAAGCAGCACGTCAACCTTCGTGGTCATGCAGTCGTCGCCGGTCAGGCGCTCATTGGCGATCTTTGCGAGACGTTCAAACAGCGGGTCGCCGCTGTAGGCATAGAAGGGGTCAACCTCAGACTGCACCTCGTAGCCATTGTGGACGACATTCTGTTCGCCCAGAATGTTTTTGTTGACCTCAACGTCGGGGTTCAGCTCCTCGTTATACTCCTCAAGGTCCTTGCCGAGACGGGTATAATTCGGGGTGTAGGTTTCCTCGCCCTGCGTCTTGACGCCGAACTTGGCGTCGAGGAAATGGGCAAGATACTTGCGTTCGATTTTCGGCATAATTTCAGCTCCTCAAATATCAAATTCGTTGTTGTAGTCCAGCCGCAGGGCAATGAGCCAATCTTCAACGCCGTCCTGATAGGCGGAGTTGAGGTAGGCAGGGCTTGTGCGGCTGATTTTCTTGATGACGCGGTTGCCTGCCAGCAGCGCGGGGTATGCGCTGAGCTGGTGGCTCTTGCCGTTCAGCGTGACCGGCTGCCGCTCAAGCCACTTGCCCAGCGCGTCAAGAAATTCCTTGATACGGATTCGCTGGGTTTCTGTTTTTGGCGCGGCGCGATAGACCACATTGAACGGGTATTGGCAGACCTGCGTGACGTGTCCAGTGACGTCCTCTGTGCTGCTCTGCAAAGCCGCACCGGAAATCGGGAAGAATCCGATCCCCGAAGCGTCCGAGAGCGTGGAGAACAGGATGGATTTGTTGCCGGTGGTCAGACCGGGGAACTTATTCAGCAGGTCGAGAAGGATTTTGCTGACGGCTTCGGAGCCGTCAATGTCGATGACCGTTTTCGACGGCATGATTATTTACCTCCGATTTTCTCCTTCACGCCGTCGATCCAGAATTGCTTGTTCTGCCGTTTGGCGTGTTCAAACCATTGCGGAACGGCCTGCGGGTCGGAGTATTTCAGCGGCCTGTCGGTGGCAACGAGCGTAGCTCCCTCGTTGAATCGTAAGATGTATTCGCCGGGGCTTATGGGGATTTTACGAGGGCCTTTACCGGTTACGGAATCCACCATGACCTTCCCTCCGTACAAATAGCGTGCATACGGACCGGGAAAACGAACTTGCTTCCCGTCATTCTCCGTGCGGGACCGCTGTTGTAAGTCTCCTGTTAAGTGCGGCATACAGGCTTTGCAGTCCTCAAGCACGCGGTCGCCCAGCCACTGCTGCGCCTCGCGCATACGCTGATCCAGTGCGCGCAGGTCAACAGTGACGTGTACGCCGCCGTCAGAGTAGGAGATTTTCGGAAGATCAGACATTACCGCCCTCCAATCTCGAAGTGAGGGAGAAGGCCGTAAAAGCCCGCAGAGCTTATCAGGTAGATACCGTCGCGCTCTGCGTTCAGGGCGTGGTACAGCCCCTCGTCGTAGTCGTCGTCGGTCAGCGGCTCGGTGTCAGGCCATGCACCGGCAAAAATGAAATCGCACTCCGGGGCAAAGGTGATGTGCTGCGCTGGATTGTCGCAGTGGGCATACTCCTTCGGTCCCGTGTAGCTTTTCATCCCCGCGCCTGTGGGAATGCGCTTGTCCGCCGTGCAGTGGACGATGATGTCCATGGCGTCGGCGTTGTTGCCTCCCGCAGTTGTCGCGCTGTTGGCTTTTGTGGTCAGCAGGTCAGCGCCGGAGATGACGGACGGAAACCAACGCCCGGTTGCGGCGTGGTAATTAAAGACCGTTATTGTGTCGCGGTACACGCCCAACACCTCCCGCATACAGCAAATTGATGCCGTTTGCATCCGGAATGTTTGCCAGATACTGCGCGGCAATGCTGCCGATCAGATTTGTTTGTGCCTCCGCGCTCGTCGCAGCGGCAGCATAAACGGAGCTGTTCGCGCCGCCCGTCAAATAGGAAATGGATTCCCGTCCGGACGAGATAGACGCGACAGCCCCGTGATAGCTTCCGTCCTCCGCTTTCTGCGCGGAAGATGCCCTCCGCTGGACGTCGATCCAGTAGAGGGCTTCGGCAATGGCACAAACAGCCTTCTTGACCTTGGCGGCGTGGGCTTCCACGGTCGGGAACGCGAACGTGAGCCGTCCGAAGGTGATCGCGTCCAACTCGTCGCTGGCGCGTTCAAGCCACTTCGGGGCGGTTTCCTCGGTCAGCGTGTCACCGAAGTAGCCGGAGCCGTAAAACGTAAAGTCTGCGTATGCCATATCAACGCCTCCTTAGTCTTCCTGCACCTCGGTGGGGGCGTCCGTTTCGGCCTCGGCAGGCTTCTTCCGGCGCTTGCCCTCCGCCTTTGCGGGCGCGGGTGCGACAGCAGGGGCGATTTCTACGGCTTCGTAGATGGCCGACCTCTGCATCAGCTCAATGCTGGTTTCGTCGGTGGCGGCTACGACGTTGCCCGATTTCAGGTTGCGAAACAGCATAGCGTCCTCCTTACATCAGGCCATGGTGTAGTAGGTGGTGCCGGACGCGAACTCCGTGATGGAGACGGCAGTGTACACGCCGTTGGCCTCGGTGTAATACTGAGTACCGGCAGCGTAAACGGTCGCCTTGGTGAACACGCCGGGCTTGAAGATCAGGTCAGGCATGACAACGGTGGTGCCGTAGTGGTAGAACAGCTCGACGCCGTAGGCATTGGAGAGAGGAATCTTCTCAGCGGTGTACTGATCGGCCATGATGGGCTGAGCGACAGCGCCCTCGACCATGAGCAGGTAGTTGCAGCCAGCGGGAAGGTGGACGCAGCTGTACGCGCGGACGCCGTGCCACACAAGGAACTCCTCGGCGGCAGTGTTCACATTCGCGTTGTTGGTCTGCTTGTCGAGGTCGTTACGGATCATGCCGTAATACTTCGGGGACAGAACGAGGTGCATCATAGAGCGAGGCACGCCGTCCACGAAGTCATTCTGGGTGGTTTCGCACTCCTGAATGATGGCTTCCAGCTCGTCAGAGATGGTCTTGTAGGCGGACAGGTTCAGCACAGTGGCCTTACCGGCAGCAGCGGCGAAGAACGCATTGTCCAGTTCGGCAGCCATGCGCAGGATGTGGTTTGCGGAACGACGGTCCAGAACGCCGTCAACGCCGTACAGGCGGACGTCCTTCTGTTCCAGTTCCTCGACGATCTCGCGGTCGGTGTCGATGGCAACGGTGACGGGCTTTGCCTTCACGGCGTCGCCCTTGCCTGCGGTACGCGCGGTGCCATAGTTCTTGGGGGTGGCGTTGACGAAGCGCTTGGCTTCGACGGTGCCAGAAACAGGATCGCCGGACAGGTCCATGTTCTTCATGGAGCCGGAGATCAGCGCCTTCTGGACGCCCTCAATGGTTTTGCCGTACAGCTCGGCAAGATATTCCTTGCCGTCGCTTTCCAGCAGGATGTTCAGTGCGTTAATACGAGGCATAATTCATACTCCTTTGTTTATCAGAAAATTTTGGGCGGGGTGTACTTCTCAGAGCCGGTGCCGGGGTCGCCCGTGGGTCCCGTAAAAGCAGGCGCTTTTTCCTTCTGCTTTGCCGCCTTTTCTGCGGCTTCCTTTTCCTCGGCAGTCTGATACAGACCGGCGTCCTTCTGCTTGGCGGCTTTCATAAAGTCGTCAAAGCCGAAAAATGCGCCGTCCTTCCACGTCAGACCGGCGTCCGGAGACATACACTCGGACACAAGGGCCGTGCGGGCAAAGGGAGAAGTGACGCCGTACTCGTCCAGCTTCTTGGTGATCCAGTCCTTCTGATCGCGCTGCGTGATCTCGCGGGTGAATTTCTTCTCCGCGTCCTCCGCCTGCGTCTTGTAGGTCTGGATTTCCTGCTGAATCTGCTGCGGGTCGATACCCTCAAACTTCTTCAGCGTGGTTTCGGCAGTATCGAGACGGGTTTTCAGGCCGTCGCGCTCTGCCGTGAGGTCTGCAATGGTCTTGTCCTTGGCAGCCTTCGCGGCCTCAACGTCTTTTCCGTTGAGCGCGAACACCTGCTTGACCTGATCTTCATTCAGCCCCAGTGCGGTCAGTTCTTCGGTTTTCATAGATAACCTCCTGTATAACGGCAATAGCAGATATTTAAGACGTTGCAGCGTCTGGCCGTTTTCGGCATTGTTAGGACCGCCGATAGTCCGATTTTGTACCCCTGCCGGAGTTGCACCGGCGATACTGGAAGGGGCATAGAAAAGCAGAGCCTCACAGCGCCGGAATGGTGCTGTAAAGCTCTGCTTTGTGGTTATTTACTTGCCGCGGGCGGCGGCAATGGATTTCCTCGCGTCCTCTCGCGTCCATTTTGCAATCTGGATGCGGTCGGAGAGACGCTTCAGGCCGTTGTCCTCGCAGAACTGGTTGTAGTCCAAATTCTGCTTTTCCAACAGCTTTGCCGTCCGTGTGTACTGCGCTTCAAGTGTAGCTTTCACGCCCGCGTCCTCTGCTGCCTCAATGGCCGTGCGAAGGCCGACCAGCTTTGTTTTCGTGCGCCGGATGCGCGATTCCTTCCCGCGCTGCTTCTGGCTGAGGTCAAAAGCTCTCTTGTTCTCCTCAGCGTCGAACTGCGCGTATGGATTGTGCCGCAGGTCGCCGGGGCCGAAGCTGTGGCGGCAGTTCCAGCCGCACAGGCCCGCGCCGGTGCCATACCCTGTGGATTCCACGAAAAGCGGCAGGTCAGGCGTTCGGCCTGTCCGGCTGTAGAACTTGCCCTGCCACCAGAAGTGATTTCCGGGGTTTTGGCCGCCGTCGCCGTAACGCGCGCCGAGGTGCGCCGACACAAGCACGATGTCCCAGTCGCGTTCCTCCATGCCCTGAACGGCCATGTTACCGGACGCCTGCGCGACACCGGTACGGACGGCCCGCAGGACAGCGGTTTCGATGGTGTCAACGTGTCCGGTTGGATAGATAACCTGCGTTTGCGTGTCAACAATGCTGCTGACGGCCTCCTGTACGGCCTGTGTGTACGATGTCGCGCCGGACGCCACCTTGAAATGCGCGGTGTCCAGAGCTTTCAGCAGCTGCTGTTGGCTCGAGTGCGCGGTCGTGCGGGTAAAGTTGTGGACGGTGCCCGCCGTGCGCTGGTAGGTGTCCTCAAGCAGCCGGATCATGCTCTCAGACTGTGCAAGCTCAATGCCCGCAAGCCCGTGTTCAACATAGAAATTGCTGTCGTAGGCAAGGGCTTTGATACCGGCGTCCTCGAAGATGCGCTTGATCTCTGCGTCCGTCGCCTTCGTCCAGCGCTTGATTTCCCGCTGTACGGCGTCCAGATGGCCGCCTGCGGCTTGATAAACCTCAAGCTGCCATTCATCCGAGGCGGTGAGAAAAACGCCCTCGCCGCGCCCTAACCGCGCCATAACACGCCGGATAAGGTCGCTGGTGATCCACACGTTCAACTCGTCGATTTGCGGGTACAAGGTTTCGATGATGTCCAGAATCTGCTGAGGGGTCAGCATTTATGCCGCCTCCTATTCTGCGCCGAAAAGCTGGGCTTTCTCAATCTGCGCCGCGTCAGCCTCTGCGGTCATAGCCTTTGCTTCTTCCTCGCTCATGCCCTCGAACTTTACGAAGTACATCCACTTCGGGACCCAGCCCTGCATGACGTAGGCGCGCCACGAGGCTTTGTCCTCCTCATAGTTGTAGGTCACGTCGCCGAAATTGAAATTGACCTCATATTCGCCCAGCGGCGCGAGGTTGTAGAGCGTGACCAGCGCGTCAGCACCGGCCAGCGCCTGCGTGATGGCGTCCTTGAGCGCGTCGCGGTCGGTCTTGATCGTCTGGATGGTATCGCGGTCGTCGGCCTCGACCTGCGTTGCGGTAATCATACCGGTCTGGCCGTCAAGCACAAATACACCTTCGGAAAAGCCGCATTTGACACCGGCCATAGACAGGTCGAAGTTGATGTCCTTGATTCGCGCGTCGGTCAACAGCGTCGGCGCGTGCTCATGGATCGCATTGGTTTCCGTGTCGTTGAGGCCCATGCCAAGGCCCTTCACGAAACGTGGCAGCTCGACGTTGCGGTTCTGCGCGTTCTGAATGAGCTGCTGTCCGACGAAGGTAATGTGCTTGCTGTCCTCAATCTCCGTATTCTTGCGGCTGACGGCAATGTCGATAGCCTTCAGCTCCGCAATGGCGTTGGCGAACACGGAAAGCCCCAGCGGGGACGACGGGTCAACGGTGTTCGCGCCGGGAACGCAATAGTAGCCAAACAGCGGCGTTTCAAGGTTGGTAATGGTAACTTCGGGGGCCAGATGCGCCCATGCGTCAACCTTGTCAAGCGCCACTTCCTCACCAAGGGTAACTTCGCCCTTCGTGCTGAGCCGGTTTTCAAACGCCTTGTTCGTGATCTTGTAGAGCTTGCCGCCCTCTGCGGTGCTGCCCTCGAAGCGGTGGTATTCGAGCCGTGTGAAATGGCGGCTGCCCTGCGCGGTATGCGCCGCGAAGATCGCACCGACGATTTCGCCGTTGTCGTCCTTTGCGGTAATGCCGAAGTTGCCCGGCAGGATGAAGTCCCATGTCTCGCCGTTCCACTTGAGCATGACGCCGCCCAGCCGCTCAGCTTCCGACACACGGTCGGGCAAGCGCTTGAGCAGGTCGTCGGCCAGTCCCTGCAAATAGTCGGCACGGGGCGAGCCGGAAATAGCAATACCAATGTCCAGCGTCACCAGCTTTGCGCGCGTGTCGCTGATGTGTTTTGCCATGTTGATGGTCCCGATTTCATCCTCGGCATTCAGCCAAGGCGGCTTGCCGGTAGAAATGCGGTCCCAGTTTGTAAGGGCGCTGGACATTTCCGGCGAGGAAATGAGTTCAACGCCAAATGCTTTCGCAATATCGGTCCCGCTATGAATAAAAAGCATTTTGATCCTCCTTAGCAGGCGCGTAAAAAAATTCATTTCGTCACCGCCTTAAACTATCCATTTCAGTTCATTCCGCAGGGCAGTCCGGCAGAAATATCTGAGCTGGTCCATGCTATGGTCATTTTCCTTGATAACCGCGTCTTCGGCCTTTTCCTCGTCCCACGAATACGTCTCGAACTCCTCAAAGGTGCTTTTGCAGCTCTTGTGGAAGTACAGGCACCCGGCATTTAAGAACTTTGTCACGTCCTGAATGCCGTTCAAAACGTCGTTGTCGGCCTTTACGACCATGAATTTACCGTATTTTTGTATTGTCTCGATCATGGACGACGCGGACGGGTCAATAATGATGTACTGGATCGGATAGTCTCCGATCAGGTCGCACAGCATCTTGTAATACGCCTCGTTGTCCACGCGGTTGTTGCTGCCGCCCTTGTAGTACAGCTCCTTGACCATGACGGCCTTTTGTTCTGAGGGACTGTAATCGTACAGGCCAGCGGCAAAAGGGTTGACGGTGCCGTAGTCCACGGCCACATAGTAGCGGTGCCGTGGGTTGAGCGCCGGGACCTTCGGGACGATATGCGCCGAGCGGTCGAACATGGGATAGACAAGGCCCTCGGCCTTTACCCACAAACCAAGGATATAACGCCGGTAGAAGACGCCGGTGTACATTCCCTCATATCTGGCCTTGATTTCAGGCGCAAGGCTCAGATTGTCGTTCATTGTGAAGTGCAGATACAGGATGTTCCGCTCTCGCGCCTTCTTGATCCACTCCACATAGAACCAGTGACCGGGGTTTTCGGGGTTGCAGTTGAACCAGAACTTAGAACCGGCCACGCTGCAACGAGCCATAGCCTGCTCCACGAAAGAGCGCGGCATGAGGGCCACTTCGTCGAACAGCACGCCCGCAAGCGTGATGCCCTGCACCAGTGTGTAGCTTGATTCGTCCTTGCCGCCGAACATATAGTAGCTGTTGGTCACGCCGCCAGACGTGATAATCAGCTTGTTTTCACTGCGACGTTCAGTGATTGAGAAAATGCCCTCAAGCCACTGCGGCATGAGAGTTATAACGTTGCGGCGCAAGCTCTCAATGGTCTTGCCGCAGATAGCGAAGTTCTGACCGTTGAAGCGGCTCATGCTCCATAGGATAAAGCCGTCCGTCATGGAAACGGTCTTCCCGGAACGGATAGAGCCGTCACAGATGATGCCGTCACAGTCCATGAACTGCGGCTTATTCCACCACGTCAGCGTCAGAAGCTGCCGTTTGCTGAAGTTCTGGTAAATCATCCGTGTTCACGTCCTCCTTTGTGGCATTCTGGATAGCCTCGAGCAGATTGTTGTCCTTTGCGCTGCCGCCCAAGCCGGTTTCACCGGTGATGTCCATATAGAGCTGGATCGCATAGGTGTTGCCCGCCTGCGCCGACCGCATAAGAGCGTCGGCCACAAGCATTTTTTGGGTCAACACCTCAGACGGGATGCCCAGCTTTTTCAGGCGGTTCTGCTTGCGCTTATCGGTAATCGGGAGGCCGGAATACAGCTCAAGAAGGTCAGCCATCATTTGCCGTTCACGGCGTTTCTCCTGACTGGCTTTACCACCAGCAGAGCGGATAGCGTGAGCCTCTTCTTCGCTGCGTTCGGTCAGAGGAATGAGGTTCTTGTCTTGTGGTCTGCTCACGCTTCACACCTCCTATCAGTGGTTTTTCCTCCTTCGTCACTTCGCTTTCTGATAGCTGTACTTGTAACCGAATTTTTGCTGATTGGCTTTCAGCCACTTAGAAACGGCGTCGTTGTAGTCCTTGCCACTGAGCTGGGCGCTGTTGACCGCCTTTACAAAGCCGGAAGCGTTGAAATGCGTGCCCTTCGTGAAGGTGTACACGCCCGCATATCGCGCCGTATCGTCGCCGCGTCCGGTTTTGGTGCTGACGGCCACAATGCCGCGCCGGGTGCCGAGGGCGGTATTGATGACGTCCTCTTTGCTGAAGGTCGGCCAGCCGTCACGCGGGTGATTGTGAATGGCAATTTCCTTGCCGTTGCCGGTCAGCCCTGAAATACTGCCCGCGTTGCCGTGGCGGTATTTCGTAGCGAAGCCCTGTTCATCCACGACCGCGCCGTGTTCTTCCAGCGCGTCGCCGTGCGCGGCCACAAAGGCGCGTACCATGTCCTCATAGACACGGTTGGAGCCGATTTTGACGTTCATACGCGCGGGCAGGTCTGCGGTGGTTTCGTCCTTGCCGCTGCCGCCACCAGAGGACGGCCAGCCGCCGCTAAAACCGATACCGGAACCGCCGCCGCGCCCGCCGTGCTCTACGGGGAAGGTGATCTCCGTCCATGCGCTGATCCGCTGCTCAAGGGTCTTGCCGTCAATCTCAAAGTGCAGGGCTTCGTCAAGGCTGTTGAAGGATGCAATGATCTTGCCGGTCGTCAGGCTGTACAGCTCAAGCGGATTGCGGAAAAGCACCACCTTGTCGGTCGCATAAACGCCGTTCAGACGCTTGAATTCATGCTTGAATCTGTCAAGCTGCATATTGTCTCACCTCTTTTGGGGTATAAAAATACCGCCAGCGGAAAGCCGCTGACGGTTGAAGCGTTGTGCTCTTTAGATGTCCGGAACTTCGGATTTCTTTTTACCTTTAGCCTTGTCCTGCTGATAGAAGGACTTCGGAAGTTCCTTGCTCGCATTGGGCGGCGTAATAATACGCCCCTTTGCGGGTTTACTGCCGCCCGTTTTCTTTGCGGGGCCGCTGGTTGTCTTTGCCATGTTCTGATAACCTCCTATTTGTCGCGCTTTTTGACGCATTTTTCGAGTAGTGCGGTCGGCTTCAAGTTGTCGATCCTGACAAGTTTCGTCGCGCCCTTGACCGCCTGATCCATATAGGCGTGAATGTCAACATAGCGCCCGGTCTGCGGGTCCATGAAAACAGTACCGCCCTTTTGCTGTTCGGCCATAAACACATGGCCGGACCTGCCGCCCTTCCATTGGACACGAACGATTGCGCGGGCACCGTCGCCCCAGTTCGCCATTTGATCTGCCATTTTCTGAATGGTGTTCCGGGAAGGAAAGTCAACAGCTTTTGCGCCGTCCATAACTGCAAGCCAGCCGTTTTTGTCGTACATATACGGCAAGCGGTCGGTCCCGTCAAAGATACGGGGCAAAGCCTCAACATCATAGCCGCGCCGCTGCATTTCATAAGCGTAAATGCACCTTTGGCAATTCTGCTGCCACTCGCGGCCCTCTCTGTAATGCGGGTTAGAACCGGCGAGCGCTTCATCAACGGTTTTCTGCTTTCCGCGAGGCCCTAAAAAGCTGGACCTTGAATAGCTGCCACCTCTACCGCCCATTATAGCACATCCTCCTGTGAATTTCCTTCGTCCTGTGTAAACTTTTTACTCACGCGGCGCTTCAATCCGTCCTGAAACGTCAAAATCGGAATGATTTTATCACCGCTGCACTCAGCCGGAATAGAGCCGTAAAACAGAATTTGCGAGGGCTGCAAGCGCTTCAACATTTCCTTGTAGCCAGCGAGGAACAGCGCGCGGGCGGTTGCGTTCATTTGCGTACCAACGCTTGATACCGCTACGGCACCGCCTACAGGCTCACCATCAAAGCACCAGTCAAAACTGCTCTCGTCACTCCATGAGATCGTCGGAATAACGGTGATTCCGTTACTCTGCCAATATGCACCGAGCCAATGCTTGCGATAGTGATTCCAGATTTGAACGGCCTTTGGGAAATCGGTGTATGTGCTGAAATCCGGTGTAAAAACGCACTTGAACGCCCTCAACATATTGAGGTATGCGTCCGGATTTGTCCACAGCCGCGTAAATTGGTAGTCGTCAATGAAGAAATGCACGCCCTTGCGCTGCGGGTCCTTGCAGCTTTTCGCGTAGTTAAAGCCGATAAAGCTATCAGCATTGCAAGCTTCAGGAACAATGCGCGGCGTGTCGAATTTACCCGTACCGCGATAAATCATTTTGTTCAGATTTTCATAATTGCGTCCCTGCCGGTAGATCATAGCGCCGCGCCTCCTATCCACAAAGTTAAAGCCCATGACGCCAGAGCGCCACGGGCTTGTTATGGATTTATGGGCATAGCGGCAAGGCCGGAGGCAGAGCCAAAAGCCGCCTCGATCATGCCCACAAATCCATGCAACCATGATACTACAGGCCGTGTCAAATGTTAAGGACATTCGGGACAAACTTATTCGGCCTTCGTGTTTTCGTCGTGCAGAAAGCGATAGCACAGCTTTTTCACACTGTCTTCCGTTGTCCTCATGCCGATTGTTTCCGACACCTGCGCCCATGTCAGGCCGTTGATAAAGCGGTATGTAAAAATCATCCGAAGCAAGCTGTCGGGCAGGTTGGAAATATACCGCTCAAGCCGGTTGCGCTCTGTCAGACAAAGAATCTGCTTTGCCTGAATGGTCATGGCGCAGTCAGAGCGTAGGGCTTTTTTGCGCGTAATAGCGGCTTTCAGGTCTACCAGTTCCGCAACGGTGATTTCCAAGCGTCCGCCATAGGACGGGGCTTTGGGCATACCGTCATAGTTCGGGCCTGATACCGAGGTAGCCTTCATTTCGAGGCGGGCGAGACGGTCTTCGTCCCGCCTGATCTCGTCGTCCAAATCAGCCAGCCGCTGCTGGTCCATTTCGATTTCACGGTTGAGGTGGTAGAGTTGCGATAGTTCTTTGATAGTCATGCTGCGGCCTCCTTAGCCTTCTGAATTCTAACCTTCAGAGCTTCCAACAGGCTATCCTGTGCATTGGCTTTGCCGCCCAGAGATTTAATAACGTCTTCGTCCGTGCCGCCCAGCACCACCAGATGGTGGACTATGACAGGGTACGGTTGTCCCTGCCGGTGCAGGCGCTTATTGGTCTGCTGGTACAGCTCCAAACTGTCGTTCAGGCCAAACCAGATGATGTGATGGCCGCCCTCTTGCAGGTTGAGGCCGTAGCCACAGGACGCGGGCTGCATCAACAGCAGGTCAATGTTGCCAGCGTTCCAGTCGTCTTCTTCCGCTTTGCCCTTGTACACTCTCACCCGCAAGTGTGTAGCTTCCAGCGCCTGCAACAGCCGGTCGCGGTCGTGCTTGAAGTTGTAGCAGATAATCGCGTGCTGCCCGTTCAGCTGCTCCACAGTCTCAAGCAGCGCCTCGATCTTGCAGTCATGCACGGTGATGACATTCCCGTCCTCGTCGTACACAGCGCCGTTACAGAGCTGTAGGAGCTTGCCGCGCAGAGTAGCAGCAGAGCCAGCCGTGATGACTGTTTCGTCCACCTGAAGCAGCGTGTCCCGCTCCAAGCGGTCGTAAGCCTTCTGCGCTGCGGCGTCCAGCTTGACGGGGATGTCCTCATAGATCAGTTCCGGCAGGTCGAGGTAGTCTTCCGATTTCATGCTGATGCAGATGTCAGAAATGCGCCTGTAGATTTCGTCCGCTGCGCCCAGCTTCGGCGCATAGGAGAAGATCGTCGTGCGGCTGCGCTTGTCCGGCACAAAGTATGCGTCACGGTATGACGTGATGGTACGGCCCAGCCGCTGCCCACAGTCCAGCAGATACACCTGCGCCCATAGGTCCATAAGGCTGCGGGGATTCGGCGTGCCGGTCAGCTCCACAATGCGGTTGATCCGAGAGCGCACCAGTTTCAGCGCCTTGAAGCGCTTTGCCTGATGATTCTTGAAGCTGCTGCTTTCATCAATGACCACCATATCGAACGGCCAGCTGTGCCCGTAATAGCCCACCAGCCACTGCACATTCTCGCGGTTGATAAGATAAACGTCCGCCGTTTGGGCCAGTGCTGCGGTACGCTGCCCCACAGAGCCGAGGACGTGTACCAGCCGGAGGCAGGAGAGGTGGGACCACTTTGCAGCTTCTTTGTCCCACGTGCTTTCAGCTACCTTCTTCGGAGCAATGACAAGCACCTTCCGCACTGCCCAATATTCATACTTCAGCCGCTTGATCGCAGTCAGCGTGATAGCCGTTTTGCCGAGGCCCATGTCCAAGAAAAGCCCCAATGCCGGATCACGAATAATTCGATCAATGCAATACTGCTGATAGTTATGCGGGCAAAAATCCTTCATCCCTCAGTACCTCCCTGCATCGTGCAAGCACGGCTTCGATCTTCTCCGTACTATCGACCGCCGAAAAAACTTCAAAACCCAACGCACGCAACAGCCCTTGCACATAAAGCTGCCGCTTGCGTTCCGTTTTCCCCGGCTTCTTCATCTCTACAAAAATCACCTTTGCACCGGGAAGCAGGATGATCCTGTCAGGAACACCGGAGAAACCGGGGCTTTCAAACTTCAGACACCGGACGCCGTTGCCCAGCTTCTGGACGCCGGTTCTCAGCTTATTTTCGTAATAGGATTCAAGCATTTAGTTCCTCCTTGTCGGTAACGGTTGTAACGTTTTTGACCCCATTTTCTATAATTCCCTACGCGTATAGGCGCTATGGCGGATAACGCCCATACGCCCTTTATTACAGGTATTCAATAGAAAAAGTATGTTACAATGTTACAAAGTTCAAAAAGCCCTTGAAATACGGGCTTTTTCGCTGTAACGTCTGCTGTAACGTTTTTGTTACAGTGTTACACCGTTCTGCGCTTGTAACATCCAGTGTTACAGCAGAATGTTACAGCCTTTTCACGCCCGGACAAAGCCGCGCTGCACACTGTATGGGCCTACCCGGATGACCGTGCCAGACCGCTTCCAGCCGTCCAGCCGCGCCAGAATGGCGTTGATTTCCCGCGTGTCAGCGGGCTTCATTTCCCGGACATTCCCGTTGAACAGCTCACACCAAACTTCCACGGCGGCGATACGGTCACGGTCCACAAGCTCAAGTTCCTGCCCATCCGGCGTCCGTGTAGCTCCGCACCAGTAATCCCGCCGCCTGTCGATGGGCCACTTCGCCCAGTCAACCGGCACCTGCTTTTCAACGAATGCGGCAATAAGACCCTCACGGGCGGACACCTCGCGGTGCTCCTCCTGCTTGATCTTCGCCTCCTGCTCCACGTCACCGGAGAGATACAGCGATTCACCGGCCTGCCAGCGGGCCTTTGCCTCCGCCCACAGTTGGTCGATAACATCGTCGGTCAGGTCGTGCCACACGGTTTTGGCGTGCGGCTGCTCGCCCACGTCCACGGGCCAGAAACGCCGGTTGCCGGTCGTGTCCTGAAGGAAGTCCGTCGTATTGGTGGAGCCAAAGAACACGCACTGCCGGGGCAGCTCCGAGACGTGACGGCCATACGCTGCGCGGTAGCGGTCAGCACGCAGGGAGAGGAACTGCTTGATGCGGGCGACGTCGGTCTTGCGGAATGCGTCCAGCTCTGACACCTCCACCAGCCACACGCCCTGAAGCAGCTCTGATGCGTCCTTGCCCTCGAAGGTGCGGATGCTGTCGTTGAACCAGCCACGGGACATTTTATCCAGAAGGGTACTTTTCCCGATGCCCTGCGGCCCGGCGAGGATGACCATGTTGTCGTACTTATAGCCGGGGGTCATGGCACGGGTAACGGCTGCGGTGAAGCTCTTGCGGCACACAGCGCGGTTATAGGCGGTGTCTTTGGCACCGAGGTAGTCAATGAACAGCGTGTCCAGCCGGGGCACGCCGTCCCATGTCAGGCGCTCGATATACTCGCGGACCTCGTTGAAGGCGTGCTGCGAGGCGTGGATGTCAAGGGCGCTGTCAATGTTGCCGCGTCCGGAGATACCCCAGAAGCGTTCCATGTACCAGTACAGGCCGTTGCTGTCCGTGTCAGACCACAGGCGGCGTTTGCCGTCCTTCTTCCACGGCAGCGGTCCCAGCACCTCACCGCGCCCGGCGAACTGATTAAGCGCGAACTTGCCCTTCAGGAGCGGGTCGCCGTCAAGGATAATGAGCACATTGTCGATGGTGCTCTTGATCTTGCCGTCCTGCGTCCGCTGCAACTTCTCGGCCCATGCGGTGTCGTCCTCCGGCGTGGGATCGTTGCCCATGCCCTCAAACTCCCGCATAGCCTGTTCGTGCTGCTCGCGGTTGAGCGTGGCGCATACGGTCTTGTCGGCCAGCGCCAGATCGCACATAGCCTTGTAGGACGGGAGCTTTGCAACGGGCGTTTCCGGCGAAGCGTTGTCGTCCTTATCCCCGAACTTGTGTAGCCGGATCAGGTCAAAGGCGTTGACCAGCCGCCCGCTGCACGGGTCCGTCGCGTGGTGGCTAAACAAGAACTTGCCGCCGTCATAGATGATCGCGCCGCCTGTGGTGGAACCGCCCAGATAGGTATAACGGTCGGGGTCGTTGTCCACGGCCTCATAGATGCCCGGCAGGTAGGCATCCATAGCCGCCAGCACGTTATAGGTGCGGCAGAAGGCACCCACAAGGCCCTGCTTTTCTTCGGGGTCGCCCTGCTTCATGGCCAGCTTCTGATAGCTGGTAGCGCCGGGGACCACCGGCCAGCTCGTCAGATCGTGCCAGTCGGCGTATGTACCCAGCAGGGCGTCTGCGGAGATCAGCGGGGCGTCTACAGCCTTGTAGACAAACTCACTGTCACAGCAGCAGGAGGGCCAGTACATGAGCCGGACCGTCTCAAACGTGGTCGGGTCAGCCATGCCAATGCCCACATGAGCGGCCACACGGCGCGCGCATGGCTCATATTCGTCCGGGGTCATAGTCCGATCGGTCGGGACGACGACGCGCAGACGCGGGCGCTCAGGCGTGTGCTTGCGGGTGCTGTAAATGCAGTAGCTGAAGCCCAGCTCGTCCATTTTGCCGATGATGGTTTCCGTCTGCCAGCCGGGAACATTATCAAAGTCAAGCGTGATGATGTCGCGCCCGGTCACGTTGTTTGCCTTGCGGCGCTGCCCCAGCAGGGAGCCGCCCACAAAGCCGCCGACGTCCTTTAGATCGTCCTGCTGCGATTTCTTCAGATGCAGATAATCTTGCAGGGTTTCAGCCCCACGGACCGGGGTAGACAGCCGTTTATAGAGTTCTTCGACGGACAGCACCGTCTGTTTCCAGACCATATCACGGCGGTTATTGCCTACGGATATGGTGATTTGTCTGTCATAAGTCATAATCAGGTACTCCTGTCCTCAGGATCACCCCCCCCCGTCACCGGGGAAGGTGTCGCCTCCTTGTGTAGCTCCGCACCGCTCATTCCCGCGCTTCTCCCGTGATCCGGTCAGACAGGCGGACCAGCTTTCCCGCACGGATGCGGTCCACCAGAGCGCGGTTGCGGAAAATAACCTTGAGCTGTTCCAGCATGATTTCCACGTCGGCGATCTCCTCGGCCAGCGCCTTAGAGTTATCCGCGCCGCGAAGATTCTTCGACAGCTCCTTGGTCAGCTCGGACATTTCCTCCATAGCCATCACAAGCTGCGATTGCTTGCCGTAGGCCCTGACAGCCTCGACGTAGGTGTCGCACTGGGCGGGTACCGCAATCGCGCTCAGACGCTCCTGAAGCTCCTTGTTCTTGCACTCGCAATAGCAGATTTTGTCCTGTGCCTGCCTGAGTTCGGCTTCAAGCTCGGCCTTCGTCATATTACTCATTTGAACACCCTCCCGGTCTTGACATCTTTGATTTCAATGCGGCTGACAAGCTCAAAGCCGCAGTTGCGGATGATGAATTTAAGGACCTTCACGAGGTCGCTCACGCGGCCATCCAGCGCGTTTTCTTCACGGACGATAGATTTCACGCCCTCATACGCTGTGGGGTCGTAGTAGCCCTCGCTGTTCCTCTTGGGGTAGTTTGCCATACAGCCCTCCTAACAATCGACTTCGATCACAGCGGTCGGGAATTTGTCGCAGTTGTCCGCAATCTGCCTGAGAAATTCCGCTGTGGATTCCACCGTGCCCCAGCAGTTGCCCGGCTCAAACTGCCGGTAGCGTTTCGGATGCAGACACAGCAGGGACGCGCCCTGCATGAGCACAGGGTACATATCGGCACAGCGCTTGCCGTTCCACTCAGAGGGATAGGAGCCGCACACCTCTTTAATCATGGCGGCGGTGTTGGATGTGTGGTTAATCCAGTCGTCACCGACGTACACCCACTGATCCGCGCCCTCAAGTTTGGCCTTGAAACTTACGTCATAGCTCATTGTGTAGCCTCCTTCTTAGTCACCGGCCTTGAAGTTGTACACAGGCTTAATGATCTGCAACACAGTAACGGTGTCAGATATGCAGCTCAAGATTTCGTCCATAGGCTTGTATGCCTGCGGTGCTTCATCCAGAGTGTTCCGGCAAACAGAGGTCGTGTAAATGCCCTCCATTGCGGCCCGGTAGTCCTCCATAGGAATTGACGCTTTTGCTTTGGCGCGGCTCATAAGGCGGCCCGCGCCGTGCGGTGCCGATTCATTCCAGTCTGAATTTCCAAGGCCGCGGCCAATGATACAGCCGTCTTTCATGTTAATGGGTATCAACACGATCTTACCAGCGGCTGCACAGATAGCCCCTTTACGGACCATACCCCACTCGTCGATATAGTTGTGGACCGTTTCAAAGCGGTCAAACGGCAACCAGCCCATGCGCTGCATAATAACCTGACTGATCCGGCTACGATTGAACCGGGCAAACTGCTGGCAAATTCGCATATCGTGCAAATAGCGCTCCCGGTCCTCGCCCTCAACATAACAGAGGTCGCGCGGGATTGTGCTTTTAACTTTCAGCCGAGACAGCTTTTCGGAAATTTCGCTTTCCCGGCCTTCGGCTTTCAGGCGTTCGATCAAGGCCGCCCGTTCACCCTTTGCAGAGTGGAGCGTTTTAACGGCAATGTCCTGATAGATTTCTGCAACCTGCTTGCCTAAGTTCCGGCTCCCGGTGTGGATTATCAGATATTTGTTGCCGTCCTCACCGGCGTCAATTTCGATAAAATGATTGCCACCGCCCAGCGTACCAACGGAATTGTGTAACCACTCCACGTTACGCAGGCGATCCCGGCAATACAGGTCGTCGAGAAGGGTAAAATAACCGGCGTTCTGATGGACCGCCATCCCGGAGGGGATGTACTTACGGATCACGTCATCGAGCTTTGCATAGTCAATCTCAATGGGGCCGAGGTTGACGGTCAGCATACCGCACCCAATATCAACACCGACGATATTCGGAATCACCTTGTCGCCTAAATTGGCGGTGAAGCCAATAACACAGCCCGCGCCAGCGTGGACGTCAGGCATAATGCGTACTTTGCAATCCTCAAAGGGCTTTTGTGCAAGCAGCAGATCAATTTGGGCTTGTGCCTGCGGCTCAATAGTTTTTGCAAAGATTTTCAGGTCTTTCATTGTGTAGCATCCTTCCCAGCGTTCCATGCCGCGACGTCAACGCCGATTTCTTGCAGCTTGCGATCCGCAAGCCATGCGCCGTCGTCGGGCATTTCATAGTAGTTGACCAGATCGTCGTGGATAACCGTAAACTGTTCCCACGCGCGCCGGAGCCGCTTTTTCCCGAAGCCGAGGTGCTTGTGCAGGAAATAAAGGATCATGGCGTCAACATTGTTCAGGTATTTACGGTCAGCCTCCACGATTTGCCGGTTGATCTCAATGTTCATGGCGCGCCGCTCTTTGGCGGTCAGATCAGCACCGTAGACCGTGCCCTTGTACTGCTTAACTCTCATGGCGTCCGACCTCAGCGGGCGCAAACACATCCGGATTATCAACAATGACCGAATGGAGCGCGTTCGCCAGCTCGTCCACACGCTTTTCGTCGTGGTCGCGGTAGCCGAGGCTGAAATAGATCGCATGGACCATTTCGTGGATGAAATCGGCCTCCATTTTTGCCGTGGCCTGCGGGCTGACGCGGATAATCAGGTCGCCGTAGAGGATTTCCGCCGATACATTGTTGATACCGAGATCCATTTTGCTGGTGATCTCGACGGTGTAGGTCTTGCCGCCGATCTTGATCTTTTCAGGTATTTTCATCGAATTCACCTCGTTCTGTGGTTTTCCGATTGATCCGCGCCGCAGTTTTGCGGTATTTCTGCGGCAGCGGAAAAATCGTTATAAGGGTTTCGCCGTGGAAGATATAAACGTTGTTGCAGTAGATACGGACGTTGTTTGCCGTCTCGTGCTTCCAGTACAGCGCCGATATGTACCGGTTCAGGCTGCCGCTGGTGTCGCTGTGCCGGATGCCGTACCGCAGCGCATTTTCAGCGTTCTTGTGGGAGAGCTTCTTCGGCAGGCCGAGACGTTCCTTCGTTCTTCGCGCTGCGTGGTTGGTAACGCGGGTCATTTCCGCAGGAGGGCCACAAAGACGGCAATAATGCCGATCAATGCGACCACTGCGACGCTGATCCAGAGCGGAGACAGCACCCACCACCACGACCAAGCAATAACGTGTGTCAGCTTGAGTGTGATAAACACGATGGTCAGCAGACCGACGAAGCTGATTCCGCCGCCACCACTATTTTTCTTATCCATGTATTTCATTCCTCCTCACAAATGCGGATCAGGTTGTGAATACCTCTCTGTGTGTAGCCGAGGATTTTACCGGTGCCCGCCCAGAACTGGACCAGCGCGTCGTCGGATTTACGGCGGCAGTGGAAATGGCCCGTGGCGTCGTTCTTCAGGACGTATTCGATGTTGTGGGCTTCAAGCTGCCGGATCGCATACTCGATGCGGTCGGGATTCTTTGCTACCCGCTCCTTGTGATTCTGCCGGGCGTGCTCCTTGAGAGCGTCCCAGCATTCATCTCTCGCCATGCGGATCACCTCCCAAACAGTTGGGGCAAACTTGCCGCCCTTCCGGGATTTCAGCGCCGCAGGAAATGCAGGTGTTGACAGGCGGGACTTTCGGCGTCTCCGTGGCGATCTCGCCAGCGCAGGCGGCGTAACCGGCCAAGTCAACGAAGCTGTCACCCTTGACACCGGTCTTGATGCGGGCCACCTTCAGGAGCGCCAGCATCATAGCAACGTCCTTCGCGCTGTAGCGCGTTCCGGTGTACGCCTCCCACAGCTTGCCGATAAGGGCGAAGTTGTTTTCGGGCCTGCCGTATTCGCGCTCACGCTCTCCGCAGACGCATTTGCGGGCGGCCTCAAGAATTTCAGCTCGTTTCATTGTTCACCCTCCTTCGGAAGAATGTCGTCAAAGCAGATGGGGACAATCCGCTGCAACTCACGCAGCAGTGGTGTAGCTATCTCCCGTATCTGCGGATGCGCGCCGGTGGAGGTACGGAGCCGCAGGAAGTGACGCCACTCGCGGATATTGGCTGTCATAACGACCTCCGTTTTGAGGCTGTTCGGGAGCACTGCGCGGGCCTCCTGCGGGGACAGGCCCCAATTCAGAAGGTTGAAATAGGCGGTTTCAGCACGGCGGCAAGCCTCTTTCCACTCGTCGTAGGCGAAGGTATTCTCGTTCAGGCAGCACGGCTCAATGACCGTGATCTCGCTGCCGAACTGATCCTTGCCGTAATTACAGTAACGGGTGCTCTCCTGACAATAGGATGCCAACCGGTGCCTGACGATCTCATGGCTGACGCCACGGTCGCAGACGATTTTCACGGTAAAGCTGCAATGCTCCAAAACTGCCTCATGACCGCGCTTGATAATACCGGCAACGAACTTAGGGGCGCTGTCGTCTGTGATCTTGCCCTCAGATTTGTAGCAGACGCGCCCGCACTCCTCAAGGCGCTTCAGAATTACGCTGCCGTCAATAGGCGTGATGAACTCGAAGCCGGGCTTAATAATCTTCATCGTCGTCCTCCGTTTCGTCGTCTCCGGTCGCGGCCTCGTACTGGTCGTATGTAATGGCCCGGACGCACTCGACGGGAACGCCGAGCAGGTCAGCAGTGCTCTTGCGCTGGGCGTAAAGGAAGCCTTCGCACTGAACCGAATTGTTGATGATGCCCACAAGCTGGTCGGCGGCTTTCGCGTGCTTCAGCGCAACGCTTGTGTAGCCGACGCTCCCAGCGCCGCCGAATACTTCAGCGTCCTTGACCTCGAAATGGCAGGTCAACGTAATGTCAACCAGACCGATGTTAGCGTTTTGCATAGGATTTCCCTCCGTTATTGATGTGTTCCTCATAGCTGTAGCGAATGCAGTAAAGCGCCACATAGAGGATGACAAGCAGATAACCGGCATAAAGGAACAGCCAGTACCACGAATAGAACATGGACAGGACCACAGGGACGGCCAGAGTGCCGATTACTGCACCGGCGATAAAAAGGATCAGAGCCACCACAGCGGCGGTTTTAATCAGCTTTTCGCATTTCATAATGAGTTGCCTCCGTAGATTTTGTGTTATTGTATTTTGGGTGGCCCCACGACCGGGGGCCGGATTTCAAAGGGAAATCAGATTAAACAGAAGCCGAACGCCACCCCGTAGGAGCCGGACGCGTAGTCGCCGTTGCTGAAACCGCCGTAGCTCACACCGGCGAAAAACGACGAGCCGGACGCCTCAGGCGACCGCAGCCACCACCATGTTCCGTTGTCGCCGCACTCCTTCACGCGGTCCTTCTCGCGGAGGAAGCACAGGAGCTGCGCGTCTTCCGGCTCACGTTCCGACCAGCGTCCCTTGCCGAACACCTGCGTCTTGGAGAGCAGGAACAGCTTGTCTTCGGTTTCTACGCGCTCACCGTCCACGATCTGGACGATTGTCGTCGGCGCAATAAGCGCCTGAAGCTCGTCCGGCAGAAGGGCGAACACGGTATTGTTGAGATACTGCCGCATATCGCAGGCAGCCCACGCGCCCTTGTTGGTGGGGCGCTTGTTCATGCAGTGCTCGTCAGCGAGGCAGTCTTCGAGGACGAAGAACCACTTACCGTTCCTGTCCTGTGTAGCTCTCACAGCCACTTCCTCGCCGTTCTTGAGGTTGAAAACGATCAGGTCGCCCTGCGCAATGGTGCCGTTATCGACCGCCGCCTTCAGCGCGGCCCATGTGGTTTCGTTGGTAGTAGAAGTCTTAATAAACATAAAAGGTTGCCTCCTTAATCTTTTTTGAAAAATGCTCCGACCCAGCCGTCAGCGCCGAGGGGCAGGCCCTCCGCCCACGGGATCGGGGTTGACATGATCTTGACCACTTTGTCAAGCATGGCATCGTTGGTGTCGAATGCGGCGGTGTCGATGACCACCTCGTCGTGGATGTGGAAAACTACAGGCAGCCCAGCGGCTTCAAGGTGTTCAATGGCCTGCGCCAAACAGTCGCGGGCGATGGCCTGTACGACATTCTCCACCAGCTTCCCGCCGTAGGTTTCGATGCGGCCCCACTTGTTCTTGTCGTTCACGCCCATATAGGTGATGGACGGACCGCCCCAGCGGTTTTCTCCGACAGAGGGTTCGACATAGTAGAGCTTGCGACCGGAGGGAAGCGAGACGGTCATGCAGGTCGTACCACGGATGCAGTCGCACTCCCGCGCGAAGGTGCAGCAACGAACACGGAGAGAACCGCCGTTCTGGATGACGCGGATCGCCGCGTCGTTGAAGCTGTACCAAAGGTTGCGAATTTTTGGGTTTGTGTTGCGCCACTTGTCCACAATGTCTTTGATTTCCTCGTCCGGCAGGTCAGCAAGCAGCTTGCCGGTGTCCATCTGCCGCATGGCGGGAACGCCACCCTGATAGCCGAGGGCCAATTCTGCGACCTTGCCGCGCTGTCGGAGGGAATATTCGGGGTTGCCCTTCTTGATCCGTTCCAGCGGGACACCGAACATCTGAGAGGCGGACGCTTCATAGATTTTGCCGTGTGTGCGGAAAACCTCAAGCCGCCACTCCTCGTCGGCCAGCCACGATATGACGCGGGCTTCGATGGCGGAGAAATCGGCGTCGATTAGGACGTTGCCGGGGGCAGCCACAAACGCGGTGCGGATAAGCTGTGACAGCGTATCATTCGGAGAGCCGTAGACCGTCCGCAGCGCGTCGAGCTTACGGCCCTTGACCAGCTCACGGGCGAATTCCAGCGGCTCCGTGTAGGTTCGGGGCAGATTCTGGACCTGCACCAGACGTCCGGCCCAGCGCCCCGTCCGGTTTGCGCCGTAGAACTGAAGCAGCCCACGGACGCGCCCGTCGTCGCACACAGCGGCCTCGATGGCGTCGTATTTCTTGGTGCTGGTTTTACCCAGCTCCTGCCGGATTTCCAGCATCCGCTGAACGTGGTCGGCGTTGTCGCGGCCCAGCAGCTCTTTGATCGTCTCCTTGCGGAGAGAGGTAATGTCGTCGCCGGTTTCAGCGGACAGCCAGCGGGCAAGCTGCTTGACGCTGTTGGGGTTTTGCTGCCCGGAAAGCTGGACGGCCTCGTCGGTGAGCTGCGCGCGGATGGTTTCGCCCAGCTCCAACGCGCCCTCGCAGAAATCCATATCGACTGCCACACCGCGCGCATTGATAAGAAGATCCGTTTCCCACTGTTTCTGAACGAAATCCGGCACAGGAAACACGGATAGGCGGCGTTCGATCTCCATTTCTGCCACAACGTCTTGACCGTTGTAGGTCTTGAACAGCTCCCATTTTTCGGGGTCGTGGTGCGGGTAGTTTCTGGTCCTGCCGCCGTTCGCCTTCGTGGGCTTGCAGGGCACACAGAAATAGCGGATCAGAGCCTTGCCGGTTGTCAGCTTTTGTTTGTCCTCCGGAATGCCCAGCGCCCGGCCTGTCGCATCCAGCCCTGCGGTGTAACCGGCATACAGGCCATGCAGCATTGTGTCGCGCCACTGTGCGGGCGGGAGCTGCGCGCCCATGTACTTACTGAGGCAGTACCATTCAAAGGCCGCGTTGTAGGCGTGCTTCAGACACTGCGGGTCTGTCAGGGCGTGGATAACTTCCATCGGGATTTCTTCGCCCTGCGCCATATCAATGACCTGAGTGGGCGCACCGTCGAAGCTGTACGCAAAAAGCAGAATCTCAAAGGCGGGGCTTTGCACATAGCGGTAAAGACCAGCCTTTTTCAGATTCACGTCCGAGTACGTTTCGAGGTCGATACTGAGGTGGATCACGTCGCACCTCCTTATCGCTGGAAGGCTTCAGAGCTGGAATAAAGGCTGAGAACGTTCTTGGTGTTGACACCGCGCTCCTGAAGCTCCTCGATCATGGACTTGAACAGCGGGGTTGACTGCACATACTCGACCAGCTCCGCGTCGCTCAAGCTGGTTACGTTCTTGAGGGACTGCTTGCGGTCATCAGCGTTGAAGGGCGTCCAGACCGTATCAGAAAAGGTCGCGTGCTCAATGTCAGCCACGAGGATGGAAAGCGTCCGAGCGGGCTTCTGAACGAGCATACGCACCGTGTTCAGCAAATGCGGCGTCTCCATGTTGCCCACGGGGACAGCCTCGCCGACGCCGGTGATCCAAACGCCGGAATAGTCAAAACGGGTTTTCATATTTGCCTCCTTTGTGTCGTTGCCGGGCAGGCGGTCGCTGTGTAGCCGCCTGCCCAGCGCTGTGGATTACATGGGCTGACCGGTGATGGGGTTGATCTGACCGGGAGCGTAACCGGCCTGCGGCTGAACGCCGCCAGCGGGATAGCCGCCGTAGCCGGGAACGGGCGTTGCGGGCATGGCCGCGCCGTACTGACCAGTAGCATAGCCCTGCGTGGGGGTCGTCTGAACGCCGCCGACACCGGCGAACTCGGCCGCAGTAACAACGGAGTTGCTGAGCGGTTCGCCGTCGCGGGTCTTCATCACGGCGCGCAGGCCGCAGCCGACGCCGCGCTTGCCAGCAGAGTTGTAGGCATAGAAGTTGATGGACACGCGGGCGTACATACCGCTGTAGATGTCCGTGGGGGCCAGCTCGCAGTTCACATTGTCCGCGCCGCAGACATAGGGCTTGTTCTTGCTGGATGCGGTCACTACCCAGCAGCCACGGCATTCCTCGCCAAAAGGCTCACCGGAGGGGCGCACACCGTCGCCGTCATGCACGACGGATTCGATGCGGGCGGGGCGAACGCCGTTCCACTTGGCGTTGACGCCAACCTCGGCAGCGGCGTTCATAGCCGCGTCAAGCTCCTGCTTGATATTCGGGTTGGACTTGGGGATCAGCAGCGTGACGCTGAACTTCGGATCGCCCACGCCGTTCTGCGGCGCACGGGCGGTCACGAGATTGCAGTAAGACAGGCGGCATTCGGGAGTGAGAACTCTTTTCGGGTCATTCTGATACATGGTTTAATTCCTCCATAAAATTCATTCAGTTCAATATGTTCAGTCCTGCGTCCGCAGGTGGGGTCAAAGGGATTCAAAGTAGGCTAAGAGCTTCTTGGCTCTTTCATGCTGTGCTTTGGCGCTTTTCAGCGTTCTGAGCAGCTTGTTATTGCTTGCCTTGATCTTTCGTTGCTCAAACGCAGATTTGTACCGAGGGTCAGTCCAGCCATTCTGATACTCTGACGAGGCAGCGCCCCACGCGCTATGCGCCTCAGATATAAGGTCCTTCAGAGCGTCGTGCGTTACGCGAATGGGTACTGAGTTTATGTCACGGTCGCTGCACATGAACTTAAACAACTTTCGCAAATTGGAAAGAGGCAGTTCATGAAGTGCCTCGGGATAGACCAGCGTAAACGCAGCAGTCTCATACCGAAATATGCACACGGTTTCAGCCATCAGACGCCCCCGCAAACTCGGCGGCGCCGACGCAATAGGCTTCGCGGCGGTCACTTGCCGGCGCAAGTGTAGGTTTGCCCTTCGGCTTTGTAACACACTCGGAAAGCAGCTCCGCGAAGGTCTTTTTGCCGAGCATCTTTTCCAGCTCTGAGAGGGTCTTCGGCTTGCGGTCGTAGATCAGCGCCTCGTCATATCCGGCGTCGATTAGCTTCTGAACGGCGGCGTCAACATCCGTAAAGGCACGGTTGCTGCGGCCCTCCACCAGCTTCCAGCCGGGGATTTCGCCGCCGTCAAGCATAGCGCCGGTGGCGTAATCCTGAAGGTCCTTGTACCACTGCACCAGGCCTTCGGCTTGAATCAGCAGGTCGCCAACTTCGGCGTCCGACAGGCACGGATTTTTTCCGATCTCCCGGCTGCCGTTCGCAGGGGTGAGATTCTTAAAATCCTCAAAGCCGGTAAAGAACGCGGCTCTTGCGGCGCATTGCGCCTTGCCCTTGCAGAATCGGCAGTGCTCACCGGGGCAGAAGGTTCCGGGGCCGTCGTAGGCTTCCTTTGCAAGGGGTTTGATACTCTCGCCCCATGCAAGCAGATCATCCACACTAAGGGCGTCCTCGCTGACCTCCTGTGACAGGCGGGGCTGACAGATACCCATTGATACCCACTTGATTTGGTCGCCGTAGATAGGCCCGTAGAGCTTCAGAGCACCCAGCGCATACAGCCGCATTTGCGGGTTGTTTTCAGCCGATACGGGAACGCCCTTGCCGTGCTTGTAGTCGGTGATGTGCAGCGTGTCGCCGCCAATCATGATACAGTCGCAGGTGCCGAAACCGTCCGGGACATAGGCCGTGAGATCGACCTTGACCTCCATTGCCACATGGGGCGGCGCGGCGTACTGCATGGCCTTCTCCGTGAGATAGTCCACATACGCTTCGGCGGTCCGCAGCATCTCGTCAGAGTACAGCGGGCGGGCTTGCAGCTTCTTCAGCTCAGAGTTGAATTTGCGGGTGGACAGGACAGTGAATTTCTTGCGGGCGTACAGCTCACAGATGGCGTGTGCCAGAGTGCCTTCCTCCGCATAGGAGCTTGTCCCATCCGGGAAGCTCTCCTCGAAATGCGGTGCCGCCGTACAAGCCAGCCAGCGGTGGGCGCTGGATGCGCTCAGAAGGGCGTGTTGTCTGGGGGTAGGCATTGTCCCACCTCCCGTTAAAGCTGCGCTCCGAGGGCCTTCAGCTCAGCACCAAAGGCGCTGTATGCCTCCTTCGGCAGCTGCGTCACGGCCTGCACACCGAACTTGCCCAGCAGGGCGAGGAGCTGCGGCATCTTGCCTGCGTCGATCAGCGCAGCGCCCGCGCGGCTCAGTTCCTCCACGGTGTAGCTCTCAGCCGGAGCGGCGACCGGCGCAGTCGGGGCAGCAGTCGTCGGTGCAGTCGGCTGAACAGGGGTGGGTGCAACAGTGCCGGTAGTTGGCGCAGGCTGAACAGGTGTCGTAGGGTTTACGACGGGAGCCGCAGGAGCGGGCGCGGCGGGGAAATCAACGTTGACAACGCCTGCGTTGTCGATGTGGTGGTTGTTCCCTCCGTGCTGATGGCAGACGAATTCGGGCTGCTTGCCGATGGCACCGGCCAGCGCGTTCAGCGCTTCCGGCAATCCGGGGATTTCGATGGTCATTTTGATCTCAAACATGATTTGCCTCCTAAATGTTCTTCAGATCGTCGATGATTTGTTGCCAGCTTTCAGAAACGTTCAAGACGTGCCTTGAGTATTGACTTGAGTAGTAGCCTTGCTGCCAAAGCTTCGCAGCGCCGCCCTCGCCACAGTTATAGGCCATGAGGGCTTTGTGCTGGTCGCCGTACTTGTCCAGCAGCTCACCGATCAAGAGGACACCGGCAACAATGTTGCCCTCATAGTCGGTGGGTTCGATCCCAAGTCCGCGCAGGCGATCATAGTTAATCGGATGGACTTGCATCAGGCCCCAGCAGGTGCCGTTGTCTGCATCGAGGTTGAAGCTGCTTTCGCATTCCGCGATTGCCAGCGCCAGTGCATAGGGAACGCCGTAGTCCTCACACGCCTGCTGCATTACCTCTTGAAGCTCGTAGCTCAGCGGAATGTCGTCACTGTGTAGGAATCTCTGCCCTTCTGTCTCCTGCGGTACGGTTTCCAGCTCTGTGACCGGCTCGTCCGGTGTGGAGGCGGTAGGGGCTTCGGTTTCCGGCACGGACGTTTCAGCCGTGGGAGCGGGTGCGGTTTCCTCCGGTGCGGGCGCTGCGCCTGACGCGCAGTTGACGGCAAGGATCGTGATTACGACCGCCTCCAACACTGCCAGCACAAAGAGGCCAAGAGCGATACGGCGCAGCCTATTGAACTGCTGGTGCTGCCGTCTGCGTGTCGTCGTCATAGAACTTGCCTTCCTCTCTGCATTTCTGTAGCCACGCTTCGTAGCGGCGTAAATTCTCCGGATCGGAGTAAAACCGCTCAATGCCTGCAAGCAGCGTCCGGCAGAGAATATCCATTTGTACTCGCGGAATCTGCGTGCAGTCGATTTTGACGTTGGCCATGATGCTTTCCTCGTTTCTTACTGATTAACTGTGGGTTCGCTTGCCTGCCGCTGCTCAAGGCGTTCAAGCGCATCAATGATGCGCTGCTGGGTCGTGGCGTTGCCTTTCTTGTTGTGGAGAACAGCGGACAGGTACGAGTTCGTCAGCCCTGCTTCATCGGCAAGCTGCTTGCCCGTGATCGCCGCCATGTGCATACGCCCGACCACTTCAGCGGTCCAGTCGAAATTCAAATTTTCACCTCCAAGTTCAAATATTTTCGCAAAAGGAGTTGAAATATTTGCACTGTTGTGGTATCATAGAAAAGGTGTGTATCTGATACCCTTTCGACGGCTTCCTCCGTGCCAGCGGAGGGGGCTTGCCATGCTATGGCTGTCGTTCGTTCAAATATTTGCTCCACGGTTTACATTATAGAGCAATCATTTGAACTTGTCAAGGGGGTTGGAGCAAATATTTGAATTTTTCCTCGGAGGCAATATGTTTTACGATGTGTTCAAAAAGCTCTGTGATGATCGGGGCATCAATCCGACGCGCGCAAGTGTAGAGATCGGCTTCAGCCGTGGCAGCGTGTCTTACTGGAAGAAGCGCTATTTGGAGGGCTTCGACGCAAAGCCCGATTCTTACACCGCTGAAAAGATTGCGGACTATTTTGACGTTTCAGTGGATTACCTGCTGGGAAGAACGGACGATCCGATTGACTACGACAAAAACGGGGACGCACTTGCAGAAATCCCGCTCACCTATGTTGAGGCTGCGAACGGTGATATGAAGAAAGCTCGGCAAATGATGCTTGCCGTCGATGCCGACGCGCTGCGGGAGCGTGACGCCATGCCAGAGGTGTATCGTCAATACCTGAAGCTGGACGAAATTGACCGCGCGAAGGTTGAAGCGTATATCACCGGTCTGCTGTCGTCCGATAAGTACCAGACGGTCGCTAAAGCAAAGAATGCCTGATGCGGCGTGAGGGAAAAATCCTCTACGTCGATTTCAAACGCTTTATGAGGTGAAGGGAGGTCGTGGTCATGGATGGACACGATTACGAATATCTGGTCGCAAAGTACCTTCGCGGGCACGGCTACACCGGCGTTAAGGTGACAAAGGGATCAGGTGATTTTGGCGTCGATGTTACGGCCCACAGGGCCGGGCACAAATACGCCGTACAGTGCAAATACTACTCAAGCCCTGTGAGCCTTGGCGCGATACAGGAAGCAGTAGCCGGAAAAGCGCTCTACAACTGCGACCGTGCAATGGTTGTCACCAACAGCACATTCACAAAAGCCGCACGCGAGTTGGCAAATGCGAATAACGTTCTTTTGCTGGAAAACGTCCGCAGCGCAGGAGCCTTCCGTTTCTCGCAGTTGCCGAAGGGCGTGAGAATTTTTCTGCTCGGCGCGTATCTGTTCGCAGCGTCCGCTCTCTTTGTTGCCATGCTGGACATCAACAAAGAGCAACCCTTCTGGACAGCGGTGTATAACGTGGTAACAACGATGACGTTCATGCTGTTCCCACTGTGGATAGGCCCTGCAATTCGCGGTGTCAAAAAGTTGTTTCAGCTGATTTACATTAAGGGCAAAATTAGAAAAGTTGAATCGACGCTCGATCAAATGGCAGTTTCCGCACAATCAGTACAGCCCAAAATTAACGCTTCCGCATTACAGCCATTTCTGCCTATTGAAGTCCGTGATAATCGAGACGAATTCGCAAACAACCTGTCCGAATTGTCAGTGCTTACAACGTCCGCAATTCAGCGCAAATGTAAATGCGGAAACAACTGTGCGTATGCAGTTCTTCAAAACCTACAGGTCTACGGAATGATTCGAGAGATTCGGCAATTCACATACGAATGGACAGAAAAAGCCCTCCTGCTGGGCGCAGAAGGGCGTAACGGGTAAACAGATATGTCGATAGATATTAAATGGCAGGTGCCAATGGCAAAGCCGGAGGTTAGCGAACTGGCCGTCGTATATGCCCGGTATTCAAGCCACAGTCAAGGAGAACAGTCCATCGAAGGGCAGCTCTCCAACGCAAGGGACTACGCCGCCGCACACGGCTACACCATCGTGCATGAATACGTTGACAGGGCAAAGAGCGGTCGGACAGATAACCGCGCCGAATTCCAGCAGATGCTGAAGGACACGGCCAAACGGCAATTCTCCGTTATCATTTTGTGGAAAGTTGACCGCTTTGGACGCAACCGCGAGGAGATCGCCATAAACAAGATGAAATGCCGCAAGAACGGCGTGCGCGTCGAGTATGTGGCGGAAACCATCCCGGACAGCCCGGAGGGCGTAATCCTTGAAAGTGTGCTGGAAGGCTTCGCGGAGTATTACAGCCTACAGCTTTCGCAGAACATCCGCCGTGGCCGTGCTGAGAGCGCCGAGAAGTGCCAGTCGCTGGGCGGAAATCGCCCGCTGGGGTACAAGACCGGACCGGACAAAAAGTTCGTCATAGACGAAAATACCGCGCCCACAGTGAAGATGATCTTCACCATGTACGCGGACGGCAAGACAGTTACGGAAATCGTTGACAAGCTGAATGAAATGGGCCTGCGGACGTTGCGCGGCGGACCCTTCACCAAGAACAGCTTGCATTCGATTCTGAAGAACAAGAAGTACATTGGCGTTTACGAATACCAAGGCCGCGAGATCAAGGACGGCGTGCCCCGGATTATCGAGGACGACGTGTTTAACAAAGTGCAGGAAATGCTGAAGATCAACAAGCGAGCACCGGCGAAAACATGGTCGCGTGCCGACTACATTCTCACGGACAAGCTGTTCTGCGGCAAGTGCGGTGCTCTGATGTTCGGAGAGAGCGGCACCAGTAAAACCGGTGTCAAGCATAATTATTACATCTGCTCCAACAAGAAGCGCTTCCGCTCCTGCGACAAGAAGGCCGTGCGGCAGGCAGACATTGAGGATACCGTGCTCAACGCCACCCATGAGCTGCTGCAAGACGACGAACTGCTGGACTACATCGTTGACCGCACATGGGAATATTACCTTGCACAGGACAACAGTCAAGAGGAGCTGCGTAACCTTCAGCGGCAGCTTGCACAGACTGACACCGCCATATCAAACCTCATTCGGGCCATTGAGGCCGGAATACTGACTGAGGAAACCAAGAAGCGCGTGGACGAGCTGACGCAGCAGAAAGCCGACCTGAAGGCGTCCATTGCCGACAGGGAAATTGCCCGTGGTTTCCACCTGCAAAAATCCCATATCGCATTTTATCTCCGCAGCCTGCGTGATGCTGACTGGTCGGACAAAGAGGCACAAAAGCGCCTGATCCAGACCTTCGTGAACGCGGTATTCGTTTACGACGACCACATAACGCTGACGTACAACTTCAGCGGAGATAAAAGCACCATCACACTGCGTGATATGCAGCGTTTTGAAGACGGGGAGGAGTTCGGATGCCGTGCGTCTCGCTCCACCAGAAGAACTTTCAAGGTTTTCGCCTTGAAAGTTCTTTTTTACCAAAAAGTCATTGGAAATACTACACTTTCAGGAGCAAAACGGTAAAATTCAATTTGCGGAATTTCGCACGATTTTTCAAAAAATATTGGTTTAGTGGGGAATTTGAGAATGGTTTCCCCACTGAATTCCCCACTAGCCAAAATCTCGTAAAGCGTCATAGTTTTTCCGAAAAAAATCTTATTCCTGTCTCTTCTTCTCTACTTGGCTACCAAAGTAGAAGCTGATAATAACAGTAAAGATAGTCAAGAACTGTTGGGCTGATACCTTGCCCGCGACCGCTAGATAACTGAACACACCGCAAAGCACGATGGTTATAATGCTCTTGACATTTATGAGCTTCGCTAATCTCTCTTTCATAACGTTCTCCTTTTGAAGGTCGCCCGCCGAATAAACAGCGGGCGTTATTTTTATTTCTGTTCTAAGACTGTAATTCTTGTTTCATGGTTTTCCTATGAGGGAGTGTATGAAGAGAATTGGATTTTCACATTGCCCGCCCAAAGTGCTGGACGCTATTTCTATACTGTTATGCTAGAAGGAAATAGTTTGTGCTTTGCTAAATCACGTGCACATTGTATTTGCCGTAAAGCTGTTCGGCAGCGTATAGCCTTTGCCTCAAAGGTGCCTTGGGTGTGCAGGGCGCAGATTTAAGAATTTCAACAATGCTCTCCAAACGTGCGACTTTGTTTTCAAGCAAATGAAAATTGCGGATACTGACTGTCCTTCGGTTATCGGCTTCCTGTTCCTCGCGGTAAGCTCGTAACCAACCGTAAAATGTACTCTTGGGTATGCCGGTGTCGGCGAGGATATGCGTCGACAGCTCACCGGATATAACATGGTCAATGACCGCTTGCTTTTCTTCTTGGGTGTATGTTCTCATATTTTCAACTCCTAATATTGAATGCATTGAAATAATTTTACGACATTTTCTGTAGGAATGGAAAGAAATGTGGAAATATGATATAGTTAGAAAAACAATCATTTTTATTTGATAAAAAGATTCACGACTTTTTATTAATTATAAGACCAACGCCGGAAAAAACGTACTTAATGGGTGAAAGCGCTTTTAGGTCTGACAAGGGAGGTGAACAACATGGATGATCTGAGAATCATAGAACTCTACTTTGAACGGGATGAGCAGGCAATCAAGGAAACGGATGCAAAGTACGGCAAGCTCTGCCACAGTATTGCCTATAACATTCTGAACAATCACGAGGATTCGGAAGAATGTGTCAACGATACATACGTGGGAGTGTGGAATGCAATTCCGCCTACAAGACCGAGTAATTTTATGTCCTTTGTCTGTAAGATTGCGAGAAACCTGTCTCTGAAGCGGTTGGAGTTTATGAAGCGTGAAAAACGGTCAGCGGATGTAATGTTGTCCCTGGATGAACTGGAATCGGTACTGCCGGATGATCGGTATGCCCCCGACGTGAGTGACGAGGACGTAGGCAAACTGGTCAGCCACTTCCTGCGCACACAAAAGGAGGACGTGCGAAATGTCTTTATCCGGAAATATTTCTACTTCGATTCTATCGGAGAAATTGCAGAGCGCTTTGGGTTTACCAAAAGTAAGGTCAAAAATATGTTGTTCTACACCCGAAACAAACTAAGGGACTATCTCATTAAGGAGGGCGTTGAAATATGAAAATACCGAGATTTTCTAATGCCATCGGTAACCTCGATGAGGATCTTGTCGAGGCGGCAGCAGAATGCAAGAAAAAACAAAATCATTTGCTCAAATTGGGTTCAATAGCAGCCTGCTTTGCCGTGATCATTGTTGTAGGCGCGCTTGTTCTTCCATCGCTTTTAGGCGGCGAACCTACACCAGGAGGCACAAACGATAGGTATAAAGACATTAACATTATGGCAGACGAATCAGAAATTGTATGGCCATGGGAATATCAAACCGTTTTTGAGAAATACACTGAAGTAACAATTGACGGTATTGTATACCGAAGTCACGGTCGCCTTGTGTCTGAAGAACTCCTTGGCGATTTGATTGGAACATATACCGTATTGGGCATTGACGAAATTGAAGGAGATAGATACACTGAAAAATTTGAAGTGTATAAGTTAAAATATGCCGATAAGAGCCAGCTTGTCGCCGTGAGGATGGAAGGTAGTTGTTATATCTTCAAGAGGGATAATTATGAACCTCCGCACACGCTCGGTGAGCTCTTCAAGCTGGTAGACCTCCCAAAAGCAATTGAATTGAAGCGGTTCTCTGTAAACGGCGACAGTCCGAACAAAAAACACTATACACTGAGCAATGATGACTATGTATGGGAAGTTCTTGCCGGATGCGAAAATGCACCATTTGTTGAGGATGAGAAATGGGTTGCACATGATAGAGAGTATTACAGTTTTACGATCACATCTGAAACTCTCGGCGTATATAAAGTTGCCATGTATGTTACTGTAGATGGCTATCTGTGGACAAACGCTTTTAATTACCAATACCTCTTCAATATCGGAGAAGATGCAGCCAGTAAGATTATCAAATATGCAAAAGAGAATTCCACCGAAGCAGAGTATGAGCCGTATCAGAATACCATTGTCGGTAAGATTACGGAGATAACCGATGAGTATATTCTGTTAGACGATTCCATTCTCTGCGCCAATCCCGATGACGGAATCACGTACAAAATCCTTCTGAATGATCTGCGCATCTCCCGTTATGCAGAAAGCGGAGCTATCCGAGTGGGAGAAAATGTTCAGATAACATACGAAGGCGAAATTGACGAATCGAATACCATTGACAGTGCCATTTCCGCATCTGACGTGGTAATCTCCGGCGGGGATGTTCTTATTCCCGAATAATAAAATAAAAGTCGCATATATGATTAACCGAATATAAGTTTTTGCGAGAGTTCGAAGTCATACGCAAAACTGCCGAAAATATCTTTTTCGTAGCCCATAGACATAAGTCCACCGTAATTTTGATAGAATTACGGTGGACTTTTTTGTTTTGGTAGGTTATACTTGAAATTGATAAAACAGATATGAATTTACGGGAGGACAGCGGTGTATGAAGTGCTTGGTTTTATTAGCCGGCTGCGGTCTCGGCGATGGTTCCTGTATTGAAGAAGTTATTCTGACATATGCTGCGCTTGACAGATATGGATGTGATTATACGCCCGTTGCCGAGGATATCTCCGTCCCGTCAGTCAACCACCTGACAGAGCAACTTGCAGATAACAGAAATGTTCTTTTAGAGTCCGCACGCATTGGCAGAGGACGCATGAAAAGTATTTGTGGAATTGATTTTGAGGAATACGATGCACTAATCATACCCGGCGGAATTGGTCTTCTGAACAATTATAGGGCTTCTAGCACAATAGAAGCATGCATCGCGCACTTTAGCAGCAGGAAAAAGCCTATTGCTACCATGTGTGCAGGAATCGACTTTATGCGTCGTTTCCTCGGAGGTAGTCTTTTGGAGCATGAAACAAACGTACTAACCGCCGAAAAATTCTGCTTCGATGCTGACAATAATATTTATTACACTCCTGCATTCAGAAAAACCAACAGCTGCTATACGGCAGGCTTGGGTATCGGTTCCATGATTTATGCGTTGAAGCTGCGTTTTCTGTAATTCTGTCATTACACTCCGGTCAAAAACCGAGCGCCCTCAACATAAGTCCACCGTAATTTTGATAGAATTACGGTGGCATTTTTCTATGCCTGAAAACCGCTTGTAATAAGGCTTTTCGGCTGTTTCAGCGCATAAGTGAACCCCGCCACAGAGCGATTCTGCGGCGGGGTTTTGTGCGTTTTATGGGGATTGCGGCTTCCTGTGCCGTTGTAATCGTTAAAAAGCCGAGTATTCGTTGAACTGCTGAGGGTAATCGTTAAACGGCAGAATAAGTAAAACCCCTCATTATTGGCCCGTTCTGATAAGGAACTTGATTTCGTGGGAGTTGATAAAGTAGTACTCTTCGTCACAGATATCGACGATTTGACTGGCGGTAGTTTTTGTATCTGATAAAACGGGATAGCATCCCGGCAACAATGGCGCACTTGAAGAACTCATGACAAGTTCCTCTAATGCTTCATTTTCAAAAGTATAGACACCTGTTTCTACTGTTGATACTGTACCAGTGAGATTTCCTTGGAGCGCAGAGATGGTATCCAAAACATTGTCAATCACGATTACTGTTTTCACTTTAATTGCATACGCAGGCATTGCTTGCCAAGTGTAACGTCTCAGACGCGGCTTCTACTTTCAATAAATGCCTGTGGCTGCACAAGCAGAAAATCAAATCCCATCATTCTTCCGTAAGATCGGCAATCAACTTGACGTCGCTGACTGCCAGCGCAAGCTGAAGCTTGTTTTCCAGCCCGGTTTTTTGCAGCATATTTGACACATGGAATTTGACCGTCGACATCTCGCAGCCCATTTCTGCCGCAATGCGTGTGTAGGACAAGCCCCGCAGCAGATGCCGCAGAACCTTCAGTTCCGTCTTTGTAAATTCCGTGCTTTTTGCCATGCCGATCTCAACTGTCGGAGGTGCGTCCGGAAAAATATGTTCACCCGCCAGCGTCTGCCGGACGACATCCATCAAACGCTTCTGCGTCGAGTCCTTATACCACAGGCTGTCAGCCCCGGCCCTCTTAGCCTCGTCCAGAACTGCGCAGTCGATCAGCGAGGTCACAACAATGATTTTGCTCTTCGGCTGTATCGCTTTGATCTGGCGAACGGCGGTCAGACCATTCTCGCGGTTCTCCGTTTGCACATCCATCAAAATCAGATCGACAGAGCTTGTCCGGCACACCTCAACCGCCTGCTTTGCGCCGGGGATCGACGCCGTGATCCGGTATCCGTCCTCGACACGGAAATAGCTTTCCAGCAGACTGCGGATCATGGTCTGGTCTTCAACGATCATCACTCTCATATGCTGCTTCCTCCTGTTCCGGCAGACTGAGCATCAGCTTAAAGCGCGGGATGCTCCAAATCTCCATTTTGCCGCCTGCTTCTTCGATACGTTGACGCAGCATGGAGAGGCCTCCGCCCTCTGTGATTTTTCCCCTTGGCACCGCACCGTTGTTGGTCAGGGAGACCTCCATGCAGTCCGGCTTCTGCCAAAAGCGCACATACAATTCTGTGCCATCTGCGTGACGGACACAGTTTGCCGCACATTCGCAGATCGCCAGTGCGCTCAGTGCGCGCATATGCTGCGATTGTGGCTCATCTCCTGCCAGCAGAACTCTAACGCCCAATTCTTCCGCTCGTTTTTTCGCCGCCTCCAGCGATTCGGATCGCGCCGTTATCTGGTGGGAGCGATAAAGTACTGAAATTGACCGTTCCCACAGCGCCGCATTTGCACGAATTTCCTTCAGGTCCGTGTGTTGGAGCAGCACGCGGCGTGCCGCAAGAATACTGTGCCCAATGTCATCGTGCACACGCAGCTTCATGGCCAGCGTCTCTTCCTCTCGGATGATCTCCGGCATCTGCGCAAGCAGCCGCTTAAGCCGCTTATTTGTCTTCTCCAGCTTGGCATTTTCCGCTTTCAGCTGGTTCTGCTTCTGAATCAACTCCGTAACGTCTGCGGCAGTGATTTGCGTATATCGGACGCGCGCTTTTGTTGTGATCTGCTCCTGTGCAAAGCGCAGCGCTGTTCCGTCCGGAAAACGGTAAATCCGAAGGCGCGGATCCAGACAGCACACGCTTGCCGGCGGCGCCTGCAGAGCGCTTTGCATCTCTGCCAGCGACTGTATACCGCCTTTTTGCAGCCAGTTTGCAATGGCAAGCATCCGGCGGTTGATGAGCCGCACCACGCCGTTTTTATCGAAGAAGCAGGCTGCGATGGGCAGACTGTCAAAGCTTTCCTTAATCCTGTCCATACGCCTTTACCCCCTCGATCTTTCCAGCTTCCGCGTCACATATTGCAGTCCGTCCTCATCCTGCTCCCATTCCAGATCTGGAAACCGCGTGCGCAGCCCGCAGAGCGGCTCCGCTCCTGAAACACAGAGAGCAATCTCTACCCACTTACCAACCTCGATGGAGATCAGCAGCGCACGCAGCGATTCCAGCTCCGCCTCCACGACCGCCTCAAACAGGTCGTAGACCTGCGTTGCCTGCCCGACGGTAAGCCGGCCTTCCCCCTTGATGACCGTCTTGCAGTCGGAGCCATAGATACTGATATTCTCGGAAGATTCATTGAGGCACAGCCGAAGTTCCTGCACACTGATTGCGCCGCGCTGCTCGCCGACAAAAATCAGGTTGCTTCTCCGCTTGATATAGGTCCCGATGATGATGACCTGCCCAAGCAGGTGTCTGGCTCTGTTTGAATCCTCCGTCTTCTGTAATTCAGCCAACAGATCCCGCAGCATTGCGATCTGTCGGGCGGTCTGCGCCTCCATCATGTCATACAGGCGGTTTTCTTCTGTCAGCTTCAGCCATCTTGCGTGCTGTGCTTTCTCCGCTGCCAGAACGTCGCCGGTATCTCGCAGCTCATCTCTTGTCAGCTCCAGCTCCTTTTGGACCTGATTCAGCGCGGAGATGTCCTCCTTCCAGAACACCCAGCCGCGGCGCAGCTTGTGCCGCTTCAAAAGCGTATCGTCGCCCAGATGGACGGTATCCTGCCGGATCTGCTGCAGCTCGCTTTGCGGCAAAGCCTCCTGCATGGAAACAGACGCATATTGGGGGCAAAATGCAGGATCCGTGATCTGGACAGGCAAACTCGTTGCCTCAAAAAGTTCGTCGTATCCGAGGTTAGACTGAATCAGCCCGCATTGAATGCAGCATTCAAAGATGCTCGCAAAGATCAGGCACTGCGACACCGTCATATCACCCGCGAGAACCCAGACCCAATAGGCCTTTTTACCATACATGTAAGCATAGACCAACGAAAGCGCAAGCGGAACCAGCGGCAGCCAGCGAATTCTCCTGCTGCGCGGGATGCGGCAGTTTTTCACCATCGAAAGCAACGCGAACCCCGCGCATAGAGCCACCCAACCCAGCACGAAGAAATAGCCGCCTTCATACCGATACTCCTGATCCGATAAAACGCCGGACGGAAAGGAAAACACCTGCTGGTGCAGATCATTGGTCAGAACGAGCAAAAGAAGCAGCAGCGTTGGAAAATACAGAAGCTTGGTCCATCGCGGCAGCTGAAAATTCTCTCCCTTGCCCAGTGACAGGGAAACAAAGACCGACAGCATGGGGATGAGCAGCATCGGGAAATAGTAGAAGTACCACAGCCAGCGCCCGGCTTCCATGTTATCAATGGAAAATTTGATTGAGCGCAGCGGGATCCACAGCACCATCAGCACTGAGATTGCCAACAGATAGCGCCGCACCTGCGTCTGCACGATGCGCATCCAGATGGAGTAGCACTACGCGCTGAACAAAAACACATAGATTCCGCTTCGCAGGTGGTTGACAGCCGGAGAATGAAAAATATGCCGGCTGGCGTAGCGGAGCCACATGGCAAACGCAATGAGCGCCAACACGCCCAGCACATACAAAAATCTCTTTTTTGTCACTTTGCTCATGCCGCATACCTCCCCATTCTGCACATCCGTATTGATAGTATATCATGCGGATGGAAAAAGGCAACACAGTTTTGCACCCTTTGCTGAGAGAAACGAGTCAGACAATGGCCTTTGAACAAAAAAATATTGCAAACCCTATCCAATCGGTGGGGGCAAAAAAGAGCGATAACGGATAAAATAAAAACGGAAACTGCAAAAGGGAAAAAAGGCGGTGAAAAGCACAGATGCGAAGAATTGTGTTGGATATGAAGAACGGACTTCTGGCGGAGGCGGTCACGCAGTCGCTTTCGGGATGCGACATGGATTTCCTTATCTACCGTTCTCCAAAGCCGGAGGAAACGCTTGCTCTGTGCCGTACCTGCCGTGCCAACGTGTTGGTGATGGAGGTCATCCGACAGGGCCTCTGGAAGCTGAGCGAGAGACTCAGGCTCTGCAGTGCTGTAAGGCGGCTCGGTTGGGCCTGCAAGGTCCTGCTTCTGGTAGATGAGAGCACAGACGAACTGCTTGCTTCTGAGGTGCGGCAGACGGTGAAGGATCAGCTGGCCGATGGTTTTATCTATGCGTCGGTATCGCCAACCTACCTCGCAGGCGTAATCGACACGCTTTGAGGAAAGGATGGGTGAGAAATGAGAATGCTTTGTGCATAGCAAAACAAGGAAGAGAGTACATAAAAAAGCGGGACGAAGGAAAGCAGCATTGGGCGCAGCCGGAGGCGTGTCGGCCGGCCTACAACGCATTTCCGTTGCAGGGCAATCGCCGAAAACGTCTCTGTAACACCACCTGATGGACTCAATTTATACAATACACAATGTAAAAGGAGGAATCAAGATGAAATCAATCACCCAACGCAGGATATTCAGCTTACTGCTTTCATTGGCAATGCTGATTGGCCTCCTCCCCGCCTTGGGGAGCATCGCCTCTGCCGCAGGCAGCGGCACCACCGAAGGCGACCCAAGAATCGTAACCACCTATGCGGAGCTCAGCTCTGCCCTGAGCTCCGGCGTCACCTATGTCAAGCTCGGTGCCAACATTAACACCAAGGATTTCAATGACGGCGCGGGATATAACAAGTCCATCCAACAGACCGGAACGGTTCAACTGGATCTTGACGGCTATTCCGTGACCTTTTTCAGCAGAACCTCTCCGCTCCCGGCTGCCATCCGCGTCACGGGCGACCTGTCGGTCAAGGACAGCCGCGGCGGCGGCAAGCTCTACATCGACGCCAATCCCAATACGGCCAGCAGCAAGCAGGTGCTGATCCACGCCGAGACCGGAAGCTTCACGCTCAACAGCGGGCGGATCGGCATCGATAACGGTCTTGCCAAAAACAGCATTGTGGTCGTCGAGGGCAAGGGCGACGCGAAGGTCGTCTTTAACGGCGGCAAGGTCGACGCCATCTCCCCGAAGGTCGGCATCCCCTATGTCTATTCCGCCCTGCTGTCGTCCAACTGCAAGGCCGAATTCAACGGCGGCGAGTTCGAGGGGCTGGTCGGCTTCACCTACGCCACCCGGACGGACGGGATAAGCAAGCCGAAAGCCGTGATCAACGGCGGCAAGTTCAAGGGCGGTATCGTCGTTAAAAAGGGCAGCGAGACCATCACGGAGGGGCGGACTTTCCCCATCAGCATCCGCGGCGGCAGCTTCGGCCGCGGCCTCTTCACGGAGAATTTCGCGCTCAGCAGCAGCGAGCAGACCCCGGAAAACTTTGCCTTTGCCGCAATGTTCCCGGAAAGGACCGCTCTGCTTCGCCCCGACGAGCGGACCCGCCTGATCTACCGTCAGAAGGACGTCAAGACCGAATACATGGCCAACTCCGTCTCGAAGGAGTACCTCATCGCCCTGTCAACCAAGAATCTCGACGACTATAAGCGCGTCGCCTTCTCGTCCTACAGCGGCACGGCCTACACCGACGTCTGCACCAACGCCTTCGGTCTGGTCAAGGTGGAGGTCAACGGTGCGCCGGCCTATGTGCCGCACCAGATGGACGTGACGGGCGGCTACAGCGGCGCTCCGCTGTACGCGCTCAATCCGAAAAAGCAACTCCGGTTCTACTGGGTCCCCCTGCCGGAGGCGATGAGGGACGCAGGCTACAGACAGAAGATCAGCTACACGCTCAACGGTACGGATCATCCCGTCACCGCCAGCAGCTACAATAACAATCTCTTGTTTCAGACTATCCCTGTGAATAGCTATAGCTACCAGACGGAGGTGCAGAAGCTGGGGATCACCGTCGAGCTTTATAAGGACGGCGAGCCGCTGAGACTGAGCGGCGCTTCCAATATGTTCCTGATGCGCTACCGGATGATGTCGGAGACCGATGTCGCCATTCCCGAGGTCACGCTGACGGTGAAGGACGGCGACCTGATCGCCGCGTCCGCCGCGACCGACAGCCCGATTACCGTCTCCGAGGGCGAAGACTGCACCGTTAAAAGTCAGGTGAACTGGGCGGACAACGGAGATGTGCGCAACAAGTCGGTGGTCCTGAAGGCAAAGGAAGGCTTCTATCTGACGAAGGACACGAAATTCAACGTCGTCGGGGCGAACAGCATCACGGCAAAGTGGCTCTACAGCACGGACGACGGTCAGACCTGCGTCGTCGGCGTGGAGGCACAGGAGTGCGAGCTGATCACCGAGGCAAAGGGCATCGTGCGCGGCCTGGTCTATTATAATCGCGTCAATGACATCTATGTGGAGTCGTATGAGCCGGGCAAATACACCATCACCGTCAAGAAGGTCAGCGAATACATCCGCTCCTCCGGCTCTACCATCTATGACAGCTTCCTGTGGCCGGATGAGCTGCTCGACGAGACCGGCGCCCCCTATTATCTCTACTGCACAGTCGAGGCAAAGCCCGGCTATGTGTTCCGCAGCGGCACCGGAACGCTGAAATTTGCCAATGAGGAGTGGAAGCCCGGAAAATGGGCGGAGGCCATTTGGAACGACGACTGGATGGACATGAACAACATCAGCGCCGGCGCATGCTATAAGCTGCACGACGAGTCAGACACCAATCTGGGCGGCCTTTGGCTGAACCGGCTCGAGCTGACCAGCCTGAATCTGTCCGTGAAGGCACCTGTCGCGGGCGAAAGCCCCGCACCGGGCAGTGACTACTGCAAGATCGACGGCCTGCCGCCGTACATGAAGCTCGAGCGCGTCGATTGGCTGAAGTGCTATGACGACTGGAGGTACTATTCCGATAAGCCCTTTACCTTCCAGGCAGGAAAAACGTCGGACGGCGAGAGCTGCGAATACCAGTGCTTTATCTATGTCTCCTATGACCTTAGCGGCGTCGGGGTCGCGAAGGGCGCCAAGTTCTACCTCAACGACACGCCGTGCAAGCTGGACTGGGAGAATAAGTTCTTCTGGACTGAAACCATGACCGCCGAGGGCAACCCCGTGCAGGAGGATCCCGTTATCACGGCCAAGGCAGGTGCCAACGGCACAATCACGCCCTCCGGCAGTGTCACGGTCAAATCCGGCGCGGATCAGACCTTTGCCATCCAGCCGAACAGCGGCTATACCGTCTCCAAGGTGCTGGTAGACGGAACGGATGTGGGCGCGGTGACGTCGTACACCTTCAAGAACGTCACGGCCAACCATACCATCGAGGCGGTTTTTGCGAAGGTGGAAGCAAAGCCGACCAATCCCTTCGTCGACGTTGCCGAGGGAACATACTACTATGACCCGGTGCTTTGGGCGGTGGCAAACGGCATTACCTCCGGCGTGGATGCGACGCATTTTGAGCCCGAGGGCACCTGCACCCGTGCGCACGCCGTGACCTTCCTGTGGCGCGCATCGGGTCAGCCCGAACCGAAAACGACCAATATGCCGTTCCGGGACGTAAAGCCCGGCAGCTACTATGAAAAGGCCGTGCTCTGGGCCGTGGAAAACAAGATCACCAATGGTACCAGCACCACCACCTTCAGCCCGGACGAAAACTGCACCCGCGCGCAGATCGTCACCTTCCTTTGGCGCAGTAAGGGCGAGCCGTATGCCAGCGATAGCAATAACCCGTTCACGGACATCGCATCGGACTACTACATGGATGCCGTTTTCTGGGCAGTCAAGGAAGGCATTACAAAGGGCACCACCCCCACGACCTTCAGTCCGAACGAAAGGTGCACGCGCGCGCAGATCGTCACCTTTATCTACCGCGCAATGGCTTCCTGAACGAGGGTGCGCGCGGCGGAACAACCGCCGCGCATCCCCCGGGAGGCCCGATACGGAGGAACGCCACTTTACAGCATAAGGAGGGATCATCTTGCAGGTCGTAATTCAAAAGATTCCGGAAAATCTGCCGGAATTTGAACTGCTTGCCGCTGAGGGGCGGCAGCCAGAGCGCATCTGCGCCCTGTTTCTGTGCGCGCTGGCGCTGTTTGACCGAAATAAGGAGGCCGGCGCTGCCGCAATGAACCTTCTGCGCGGCCCGAAGCCCCTGACGCCGTATGACTGCCAGTTTCTGCGCGACCGACTGCGCGGCAAGTCCTATCTGCCGCTTGCGTATTTTGAAGGCGCGACGCCGGGAAACGGGTATCAGCCGCAGGTGCCGTACGCGCTGAACGTGCTCGCAGACCCCAGACCGCAGGATTTGGAGCCAGGCTATCTGCGTGTGTTCCTTAAAACGGCGGGCGCAGATTCGCCGCGGCCCATGAAGCTGCGGCAGAAGGCCTCGACCGGCGAATGGTTCCTTTGGGAATACTCCAGCATTCTCAGCGGCATCCGTATTCCTGCGGCGGAAGACCCATGGAGCTGACAGGCGAAGGAAACGGCGCTGCGCGGCAGCCTGTGAACGCAGCGGCCATTCCAAAAAGGAAATCAACGTGAAAAAATCACGTAAAATTGCACTACTTATCATGCTGGCGACCGCGTTTGTTATGCTGGCAGGCGTTTTGCTGTATCGGTATTTTATCGGGAGCCGGATACAGGACGGAGGCAGAATGGAAAACCCGGATGCGTACCGGGCGGGAAAAGAGCTGATCGAATTTCGCTGGCAGCAAACCCATACGAATTCTTCCCGTTGCTTTACGATGCATTTTTATCTGGAGAACGACCTTCCCGTGCTGACCGGACGGTTTCTGAGCCCGGATGGCGGCGAGGCAAGAGAAAACGGGAGGGATGCCTCTTCGACCCCGATCCCATGGCAACTTACCTGGGTGCAATGGTTTGAGCTGCAGAATACGCTGGCGGAGGCTGCGCTGCCTGCGTATGAAAAGCCGCCCCAGGATGCTGCAGAGGAGGCCAACAGCGAAATCTCCATCGTCTGGCGCACCGAGGACGGAGAGCAATCCGAAAAGTGCAGCGGCGAGGACGCCGCCGCGCTGGAGACCTTGGTGCTTCGCATTGCAGAGGAGGCCTACGGCACATCGCAGCTTGAGGCGGGCCTGCCGGGGTCTGCTCCAAAAGGCGGCTGAGCGCCCCTTGCGCGCAGCGCTGAACAACAGTACGTTTTTGCGCAGGGCACACTGCTGTGCGCCCTGCGGAATCACGAAAAAATGAACCAAAAAAATGTAAGGAGGATCTATTATGAAAGGACATGTGTTTTTGAAAGTTACGGGTATTTTGATGATTATTGCAGCTGCATTTTCCATCATTGTGGGCGTATTGCTCGCCGGAATCAGTGCACTTGCTGCGGGGCTGGGTGCGGCCTCCGGACTGAAGTTTTCCTTCTGGGCGGCGCTGTTTTTGACGTTGGTCGGCGGCATCTGCCAGCTGATTGCCGGAATCAAGGGCATCAAGCACAGTAAGCGCAGCGAAAAAGCCGGCAAACTCATCGCCTGGGGCGTCATCGTGGCTGTGTTCAGCATTTTGAGCATCGTGATGGATTTAAGCAATGGCGGCGACTTTAGCATCGTCAGCGTCGTGACGGGCGTGGCCGTTCCGGCTCTGTACATCTTGGGTGCAGCGCTCAATGCCAAGGCAGACGCGCCCTACAGCGCATAATTTAGCAAGCAGACACAAAGGAGATCGAGATATATATGGGACTGTTCGATAAAAAATATTGCGACATTTGCGGCGAAAAGATCGGCTTACTTGGAAACCGCAAGCTGGAAAACGGAAATCTCTGCAAAAACTGCGCCAGAAAGCTCTCCCCGTGGTTCTCCGACCGGCGCGGCAGCACCGTAGAGGAGATCCGTGCGCAGCTTGCCTACCGGGCGGAGAATCAGGAAAAGGTCGCGGCCTTCCATACGACCAGAACGCTCGGCGCGGACACAAAGGTGCTTCTTGACGAGGATGCCGGAAAATTCATGGTGACCCGGGCCAGAAATCTGGCGGAGGCCAACCCGGACGTACTGGACTTTGCCGACGTGACCGGCTGCAACCTCGACATTGACGAGAACAGCACGGAGCTTAAGCGCAAGGACAATGACGGCAAGGAGGTCAGCTACAATCCGCCGCGCTATGAATACTCCTATGATTTTTATATCACCATTTTTGTCAACAATCCCTATTTCGACAAAATGCGCTTCCAGATCAACTCCAGTTCCGTGGACATAACGCCGCCGCCTGGAACGCGTCCGGGCATGACGTCCCGGTATAATCCGGAAAGCAATGTTGAGTACCGCAATTGTAAAAAGCTCGGCGAGGAAATCCGGCAGGTTCTGACGCAGGTCCGCAGGGATGTGCGCGAAAAGATCGAGCAGGCTGCCGCTCCCAAAGCGGCAGTCACCTGCCCCTGCTGCGGCGCGACGACCACGCCGGATGCAAGCGGTTGCTGTGAATACTGCGGCGGCGCAGTGAACGGCTGACCCATCCATCAAACGAACAGAAAGAAAGAGGGACTAAAAAATGAAAAAGTATGTAGCAATATTCCTGATTGCGGTTACGCTTCTGACGCTTGCCGCCTGTGGCAGCAAGGATGCGCTGGCCGGAACATGGTCTGCTGATCTCGGAGATGACGGCGTGATCACATGGACGTTCAACGGAAAAGGCAAATGCACCATGGAGAATGCGTACATGAAGCAGGATGGCACCTATACCATTGACGGCGACCAGCTTACGGTAACACTGGAGGCTTGGAGCGAACCGTCTACTTACACGTTCTCCGTGGACGGCAGCAGCCTTACCATGAAGGAGAACTCCGGTTACGGCATCAGCGGCACCTTTGCCAAAAAATAAGCTGCACAGGAGCCGGCGCGAATAGAAACAACGAAAAATGTCTCAGATATGCACTCACATTTTTCGCCGGAACCGCATGCTATTTCTGCTGATCGGCCGATTTGCACATCCCTGAAGGATACTGGGAGGGAATTATGAAACAGACGAAGACCAAAACTCTATGCCTGCTTCTTGCGGCACTGATGCTGCTCAGCAGCCTCACCGCCTGCGGAAAGGATAAGGAGAAAGACTCCAATTTGATTCAGCTCGGTGACTATGAGCTGCTCTACAAGGGCGCGTGCATCATGGAAGATTCGGACGGAAATGACGCAATCGTTCTGTCGCTGGACTTTACAAACAACAGCAAGGAGAATGCTTCGTATCTTTGGAGCGTCGATGAAACGCTCATGCAGAACGGCACAGAGCTGGAAGTCGCTACAGTCTATACCGATTACGATACCTTTACCACAGTGATTGAAAACCAGTTTGAGGAAGTTGCGCCGGGTGCAACGCTGGAGGTGCAGACCGCCTTCGTGCTGAACAACGCGTCCGGCGAAATCGAGGCGACCTTTGAGGAACTGCTCGGCAGCAAAAGCGGCACCATTACCATTGACCCATCCACGCTCACGCGGGAAACAGGCGTCAATGCCGGCACGGAGCCCACACTGCCTTCCGCAGCGGCTGACGACGCTCTGCTCGAGTGGTGGAACGGTGAATGGTACGGCTGGTGGAAGATGACCGACTGCTCCGGCTCATATGAGAGCATGGAAGGTCAGTGGTGGGATATCTGCGGCGTGATCGAGATCGACGCAGACCGCACGGGCACCGTGACGCTCTGGGACGAGGACTACACCAAGGACGATGCCATGGTATCGGCAGCGGTCAGCCTGAGCGACACCGGTACTGGCGAGCATGGCACGCTGACATCCGAGGGCGGCTGGTTTACCGATGTGGCCCTCGCGCACGCCGACTGGATCGTCGACCCGGGCTTGCAGGAGCTTGCGGATATCATCTGCATCGACGGCCGGTACAAAAACGGCGACGATACGTACCGCTATGAGATCTATCTGCGCCCGTGGGGACTCTATTGGGATGATGTGGAGGAGGAAAACCGCCCATATCTCTATGCCGACTGGTATCTGCCGCTGATCGACGCGGGCAAGTCCATGCCTGACAGCATCGGAGCGGATGCTCCGGCCGGAAGCGGCAATATGGGCACTACGACGTCGAACCCTGGCGGAGAAACTTCCGGCGGAGACGGCATTGTAACCGAAGAACAGGTACAGAAGGGCTATGTCTGGATGAACGAGGTCAATAAAAATATTTTCGACGCAACCTACGATGATATTGCTGCCTACTTCGGCGTAAAAGGCCAGTTTGTCAAGGAAGAGTACAGCGACCACATGAAGGCAAACTACCGCTACTACAAATGGATCTCTGAGGACGACGAATCCCATTTCATCTACGTCAATTTCAAAGAAACTGTGTCAGGCGTTTATACGGTAAGCGGATTCAATACCAGCGGCTTCTCCGGCAAGGAGGCCATCGCGAAGTATCTTGACACGGTAAAGGCGGAAGCCGCAGAGGCAAACTAGGCAGCGTCTGCGAACGCCGAGATGCAGGACTTCTCCGTGGAAGTCACCCAGTTTGCAAAAGACGATGTTAAGGTCAAAATCATGACGAAGATCCCGGTATCTGGCTGGTCGTATGACGAGGGCAAGCGCTGCTTGGTGGAAAACGACGATCCCACAGCGTTCGGTGCGGGCGCCATCCAGTTTAAGGTAAGAGAGAACGTTGAAAAATTTGATTTCTACAAGGACGACTTCGAGAACTATCAGGATATCGAAGGCCGTGTGATCGGCGGTATCTCGTTCCGCGGCCGCACCTACAGAAACATCGGCTAGGATTGGATTCAGTATATCGCACAGCTTGACGACGGCCGCGCCCTTTCTATCGGGCTTCGGAATATGGACTGCGTTCCGGGAACGATGCCCGACATCATTCTCAACAACATGACGTTCCAGTAATGGCGGCATCTTTCTGAGAATTTATATGAAAACCGGCTCCCGCCCCAATTTGGAGCGGGAGAATCCGGTTATTTGCGAAAAAAGCGGAGGTGATGCTGTGAAGCTCAAAACATTCCTCATCACGGCAAGCCTGTGGATGGGGCTGCTCGGCCTGACCGCCTGCGGCGGTGCTGACGTGCGCACCTATCAGTACCCGGAGACCGCGCTCCTTTTTGACAGTCTTCACATCAAAAAAACCGTTTACAGCCCGGGCGTCATGGAGCTCTATTACCGCGGCGGGCAGTTCAAGGACAATCCCATCCGCTGCTACGACGCGAATTTTGAAGATCTGGGTGATCAGTTTGAGCATACGTTCCGAAACGGCGTTCTGACAGTTCAGGCGGATTTTGCAGAACAAATCAGTGGACTCACAATCGAGGATAAAGACCACGATACGGTCTATCATCTGCGCTATCTGGACTCACCGCAGTTTGCGTGGCTGGCGGATACATTCTGGCTGGACTACGGTATGATGACGCTGGGCGACGAGGCGCGGTATTACAGCGACGCGGAGCGGCAGGCGCAGGCAGAGCGGGAGCGCGCCGAGCATGAGCAGACACGCAATGTTTTTGCGCTGCTCGAGGGAACGTGGATCTCCGAGGATGGCCTGCAAAAATATGTGTTTTCCACAGACGCAGATGGGAGCGAGCTGCGCGCGGCGGAGCTGTGGCGCAGCGGGACGGAGCAAATGTGGGACGGCTGGGAGCTGCGCGTCGAGTCCGCGTTTCAGACGCCGTATTTCGGCGGCGAATACGGTGAGGATGTGGCAGAGCACCTGCAGGAAATCGTGCTGAGAAACAGTGACCATGCAGCGGCGGATCTGCACCTCCTGTACGATACGCAAAACGCGGTCATACTGGGCGGCGGGATGACTTACCGCAGAGAGAAGGGTTGAGGTGCCGTCTGGCACCGACACAGGAAACGAGGAAGGAACATGGCAACACAAATCACAAATTATCAATGTCCCGCCTGTACGGCACCGCTCCATTTTGTAGGAGAATCCGGCAGGCTGGAGTGCGATTACTGCGGCTCAAGCTTCAATATCGCAGAAATTGAAGCGCTCTACGCGAAAAAAGTAGCGAAAGCAGCAGAGGCGGCGCGAAAGCAGGAAGAAACGGAAGCGGCTCAAAAATCTGCCGAAGCGGAGGAGCAACAGACTGCCGCTGACGGCTCTAACTGGGATACCTCCGGCCTGAACGAGAACTGGGGTGCGGACGCAGACAGTATGAAAACCTACTGCTGCCCATCGTGCGGGGCAGAGCTGATTTGTGACGCAACGACCGCAGCCACGTCCTGCCCATACTGCGGAAATCCGTCTGTGATTCCTGGGCAGTTCAGCGGCATCTTAAAGCCCGATTTTGTGCTGCCCTTCAAGTTGAGCAAGGAGGATGCCATTCAGGCACTGAAGAAGCACTATCTCAAAAAGCCTCTGCTGCCGTCGACCTTCTCCAAAGCCAACCATTTGCAGGAGATCAAGGGCGTGTATGTCCCCTTCTGGATGTACGACGGCGAGGCCAGCGGAAGCGTGGAGTTCCATGCCACCACGGTACATAAGTACACCTCGGGAGATTATGAGGTCACGGAGATAAGTCACTACGATGTGCGCCGCGCCGGTTCTATCAGCTTTGAAAAAATCCCGGTGGATGCGTCGAGCAAAATGCCGGATGATTACATGGACTCCATCGAACCGTTCAACTATGCGGACTTAAAGCCGTTTTCCACAGCGTATCTGCCCGGATTTCTGGCGGATAAATACGATGTCAGCGTTGAAGACAGCCGGGAGCGGGCGGACAAGCGCTGCGCAGGCTCGCTGGTGTCTGCGCTGGAACGCACGGTTTCGGGCTACACCTCCTGCAATGAAACGAGCCGGGATATCCACTTGAAGCGCGGCAAGGTGCATTACGCGCTGCTGCCCGTCTGGATCCTGAATACAAGGTGGGAGGGAAAAGATTTCCTCTTTGCCATGAACGGTCAGACAGGCAAGCTGGTAGGCAAGCTTCCCGTCAGCACGAAACGGGTCGTCGGCCTGTTTGCGGCGATCGCGGCACTTCTTATCGCAATCAGCGTGACTGCGCTGCTGCTTTTGGCACGCTAGGGAGGGCTGAGATATGAAAAAAAGAATATGCCGCCTCCTGTTGGCGTTTCTGTTGGTGCTTGTATTCTGCGTGAGCATGGCTGCGGCTGAGCAGACAGGTGCACAGCTTTCTTGTGTGACGGACACTGCCGGACTTCTCAGCGAAAATGAAAAAATGCTGCTGGAAAAGATGGCGGAAAGCGTCTCCCAAAAGTATGGGGTCGGCGTATACATCGTAACCGTGGAGGACTATCGGGACTTCCATTCTGAAGGCGTCTATAAGGCGACCTACACCATCTACCATCAATACACCATGGGTGTAGGGCCAAACCGCGATGGGATCATGCTCCTGCTCAGCATGGCTGACCGCGACTGGGCAATGTTCTGCTATGGCTCACACTGCGAATATGCCTTCAACAGCTATGGTCAGGAGAAGCTGGAAAAGGTCTTCCTCGACAATTTCGGCGAGGACGACTGGTACGGCGGCTTTGAGGATTACGTCAAGGAATGCAGAGTCTATCTGGAAAAGGCGGCAAACGGGAAGCCCGTCCGAGCGAGCTTGTTTTTTCCGATGCTTGTCGTAATCGGCCTTTCCCTGCTGGCGGCAATCGCGATCGTTGCTGTGATATGGCAGAGAATGGACAATGTATCAGAAAAAGCAACCGCAAACGCCTACGTCGCCGCGGGGCTCCGGCTTACGGAGCAAACAGATCGTTTTACCCATAAGACGACCTCCAGCCGGAAGATCGAGCGCAGCTCCTCCAGCGGAGGAAGCAGTCGCAGCGAATCCGGCGGCGGCGGTTCGGGCCGAAGCGGAAAATTCTGATTGGAAAGGAGCGGCTATGAAAACAACACACAAGCAAGTACTTGCGCTGTTGCTGGCGGTGGCTCTGCTGCTGTTGCTTTGTGCCTGCGCGCAAATTCAGCAGCTCAAGGGCTCCGACAGTGCCACATTGCCTGAAACGCTTGCCGGGCAAGCCTCGGAAACCCAATCGGAGGATCCCACGCAGCACAGTGAGATTACGGAATCACAGCGGGCGCAGCACAGCGAGGCCACAGAACCGCAGCAGGCGCAGTACGTTGGCTCAGAGGAAGGCAAAAACTCGCTGCTATGGCTACGGGATAAGATTGATTTTTCGCAGATGATGTTCGGGATGGCATATCTCGGCTATGTCGGCGGGCTTTTTGAGGAGGGATTCGAGGCAGGTTTTCCCGCGTGGCTTTGGGAAACCAATGCGGCCCTGCTGCTGGAATACCCCTTCATCGCGGAGATCGATGCGGAGCACATCATCGGCGGTGCGGGGCATCTATACTGCATCGTGCCGGTTGACGAAAACGCAACAGTTGTGATCAACCGCGTGCAGTGGAATGAAAAAACGAAGACCGATGAGGTTACGGATGTACTCTACCGGTCAGAGAGCGGCGAACCGGTGCTGCTCTTTGCAAATCTCGACGGCATTGCATATGAAGCCGACACCCAGGTCTTCATCACCGACAACAACGGGAACACCTGCGAATGGTACCCATCGCTCGATGCGATGAGCCATCTTGCGCCGTGTATATCGGAAGCTGGCGACTATCTTTCGTTTGACTTTACGGAATATGCCTGGTATAACGCCCCGCCCGAATTTGCCGACTGGCTTTCTGATGGCTGGACAGGCATGACCGCGCTCGGCCTTGCCGGTTCACAGCGTTCAGGCATGGGCTGGATCACAGAAACCATGGTAGGGGAAACCAACCGCTATGCCTGTTTCTCGCTGCGCTTTTATCCCGGGGATGAGACGGGCGGCTCGGTCGATCTGGATTGGGCATACAAAGACAGCAAGGACTTTGAGGAGATGTGGAGCGGTTCCTGGACGATTCGGACTATTCCGGATGGACCTAGTTATGTGACGCTAAACTTGTCTCGTGTTGGCGGTAAAAACTACGGTGCCACGGACGGCCCGATGTATCTGTGTGAGACGTATCCCCTTCTGATCAGCCCGAGCGGCACGGAGCTGCTGATCGGCGCGGGCGAGAGCGGCATTTGCCTGCCGTTCATGTCGCAAAGTACACTGGCATGTGTACTGACGCAGTCGGCGGGATAGAAAGTGTCCAGGGAGCAAACTGCTTTAAGGTTGAGCATAGAGACAAAATCCTTTACCATGAGTATGGATCTTCCGGAATTTCAGGCCTGCGTCACGGCGTACCGCAACTGGTTTCAGGAGATCCTGAACTCCATGGACGTCCCCTAACGGCTTCATCGACGGCTGCAACAACAAAACGAAGGTCCTCAAGCGCGTCTGCTTCGGGATGCGGAACTTCCGGAACTTCAGAAATCGGATCCTTTTCTGCAGCGGTGTACCGAAAAAACCGCGCCGGGGCTAAGCACCCCGACACGGTCTTGGATGATTGTGTTCTTTGCCTCTACCCCAACGATTGACATAGAGCCCGATAAATGCCGATCATGCCGGCAAGGAAAGGCAGCCCGCCTAAGCCGTTCAGCAGCGCAGAGTACATTCCGTTCTGCTAAATCCAGTTGGAATTCAGCTTGTCAAAAAGTGCCTGAGGGCTTCCCATAAACTGCGCGCCGCCCCGGTGGGTCTCCCGGGACGGCGCTTTCTATCGATCTGAAAGGTGAATGAGGGGGCAAAAATCAGTTGAACTTGCTGTGGACGATCTCCATGAACTCCTTGACGAGCTTCGCGTCAACGCGGTCGCCGGTCTTGAAGCCGCGGCCGACGATAACGGCATCGCAGTACTCCATGTAGTCCAGAACGTTGTTCGGCTTCACGCCTGCGCCGACGATGATGGGGAAATCGCCCATCTCTTCGCGCATGGACTTGACGTCCGCCGGGGTGATCTTCTTGTTCAGGTCGTTCTCGGTGACGATGACAGCATCGGCATCGTGGCCCTTGGCATTGCCAGCCAGCTCGTTGATGGCGACATTCGGAACGCCATAGGTCTCGGCGGTGTGGACGTCAGCAAAGATCATGGTGTCGGACGGATAGTCCTGACGGATCTTGGCAAGCGGCGTGGAGCAGGCTTCGATGTAGCCGAAGGAACCGGCACGGTTGTCGACATAGGCCTCAAAGCGGATGAAGTCGGCGTCGACGGCGTAGGCCATGGCCCACTCCTGCACGAAGGCGTTCATCTCGATGTTGACGCCGAACGGGATCTTGCAGAACTCGCGGATGCGGGTGGCGATGCTGACCATCAGGGAATAGGCCTCGAGGGGGATCTCGGTGCTGTACTGGGGCCAATCGCTGAAGTTCTCGAGCATGATGGCGTCAACGCCGCAGTCGATGAGGGTGTGGGCATCCTCGATGGCGTTCTTCACGATCTCTTCCTTGTTATTCTGGTAGGCAGCGTTGCCGGGAAGCGGCAGCAGGTGGACCATGCCGATAACTTTCTTCTTGCCATTAAAAAACAGCTTGCTCTTTTCGCTCATTGTAATTTCTCCTTCGATGATTTTGGGCAGAACCGCACAATTCAGCGAGCGCATTCGGCGAGAGATTTTTTGTCGAGGCATGGTTTGAAAAGTGCAGGAATACTTTGTGTATTTCAATCTTTTCGAACCGAAGGATCGGCGAAAAATATCCGGCGAAGGCCGAAGATGTAATTGTGCGGTGTTGCCATTTAGCAGCAGACCTCGAGGATGTTGTCCTCAAACGTGATGGCGCGGACCTCATTGCCGCCGTTTGTTGCCGGCTCATAGAGGATGGTGTAGTTGGCAGCCTTGAACTTCGCGATGATCTCGTCGAGCTTCTCGCGGGAGTCGACCTTGATGCAGATGTGCACAAAGCCGGTACGGTTCGGGTCCTTCTTCTCGTCGACGACGGTCGGCTTGGACATCAGCTCCAGCTTCGGGTTCTCGTCGAACTTCATGATGTAAGACTTGTAGCCGTCATCCTCTTCGTAGGTGGCATGGACCTGCGCACCGAAGAAGTCCTCAAAGAACTTTCTGGCGCCTTCCAGATCCTTGACAAACAGACCGACATTGCTGATTCTCATAAGAAATCCTCCTTATTTTTAGCGGCGATACGCCGCAGGGTTGATGAATTCGGGGGCCGCCGACGCTGTCGGCAGTTTCCTGCCGACAGCAGTGTGGGCACAGCGGCCAGAGTTTTTGCCTGAATTAGGCGATGACGCCGAGCAGGCCGAGCACGAAGCCGAGCAGCATCGTGCCGAAGGTGATGTAGGAGCTCTTGACGCCCTTCTTGGACAGGCCATAAACGCCCATCGTGAGAAGCAGCGGCATCATGTTGGGAAGGATCGCGTCAAACACGCCGGTCTGGAGGTTAAAGACCTCGACGCCCTCGCGCATCATGACGACATTCCAGTTGAAGGAAACATAGCTGCAGATCAGCGCGCCGCAGACCGCGCAGCCGAGGATATTCGCAACCTTGACGACCTTGTCAAAAATGCCGCTCTCCATGAGCTTCAGAACAGCTTCGCCGCCGCTCTTATAGCCGACGTTCAGCATCCAGTAGCCGACACCATAGAAGATGGCCATGAACAGAACGGTGTAGGCGATCGGAGCCCAGACAGCGCCCTGCGTTGCGAGGTTGATGAAAATAACGGACAGAACGGGAAGCAGAACGACCTGAGACAGAGTGTCGCCGATACCGGCGCACGGGCCCATCAGGCCGGACTTGAGGGCGACGAACGCCTCGTCGGGGATGTCGGCGCCGGAGCGCTTCTGCTCCTCCATGGAGGCGCAGATGCCGAGGATCATGCCGCCGAAGTCATGGTCGGTGTTGAAGAACATGGACTGACGCTTCATAGCGGCGATCATGGCCTCATCATCGCCCTTGTAGATCTTGCGCAGCAGCGGGATCATAGCGGTGCAGAAGCCGAGGCCCTGCATTCTCTCGTAGTTGTAGCAGGACTCGCAGAACCAGTGCCACATGAACCAGGAATGACGCAGGTCCTTCTTGGTGAAATACTGATAGGAAAGATCGTTGTTCTGCTGGATGCTCTTGAAGCCGGCAAAATCGCTCTCCGTGAAGCCGACCATCAGGACAGCCACGATGAGGAAGATGAATGCCACAGCGATGGTGTTCAGGCCGAGGAAGCTCGTGGCAAGGAAGCCGAGGAACAGGAACCAGCGGGCATTGCCCTTAAAGATGGACAGCAGCATCATGCCGACGCCGACTGCCGGAAGCATGCCGCCCATGACGCTCAGTGCATCGAGGACGCGGCCGCTCAGTGCGTTCGTCACGCTGTCGAGGGCATTGGAGCCGAAGTACAGGATGACAAAGACGATGATGAAACGGATAATGGACTTGACAATGTACGGAATCCAGGTGTTTGCCCAGATAACGAGCTTGGACTTGCCCTGCTCGATCCACTTGTCAGCCAGAGGAATGAGCATGCACTGGCCGGTCATGGTCAGAACTTCGATCACAGCGCCGACAAGGCCCATAGGAACGGCCAGTGCCAGAGCGGTGTTCGTATCGAGGCCGCCGATCAGAGCGAATGTAGTACCCATGATACCGGCCATGCCGGAGTCAGCAGGCAGAGAGCCGCCGGCGGAGACGAGGCCGAGGTAGATGACGTTGATGGTCGCGCCGATGATCGTGCCCTGAACCGGGTTGCCGAGGATCAGGCCGACGACAAGACCGCCAACGAGCGGACGGTTGATCGTTGCCCACTGGCCCATGGAACCAAACGGCCAGCTGATGTTCGAGAAGCAATAGAACAACGAGATCAGGCAAATTTGCAGGATACTGATATTCACAAGTTCTCTCTCCTTATTTCTATTTTGGGCTTCACCGCAAAAGCGGTGCCGCCTTTGGGTTCTGAGCTCCGGGAGAGGAGTTCAGGCGTGGGACCTGCCGTTTACTTCAACAGCTTCTTGACGTCTTCCTTCGCATCGGACGGGACCATCTGGCAGTAGACGTATACGCCGGCGTCCACAAGATCACGGAATGCCTGGATCTCGTCCGCGCTGGCGGAAATGCTCTTGTTGAAGTGCTTTCTGCCGGGCGCGCCGCCCATATTGCCGAGGATGATCTCCTTGATCTCGATGCCGCTTCGGACCATGGCCAGCAGAGGCTGCGGAGTCTTCGAAAGAACAAGGACCTTTTCTCCGGCGGGAGAATCTTCCTTCAGATAGGCGGCGGCATCTGCCTCATTCATGACCTGCAGCTCCACATCCTTGGGTGCAGCCGCAAACAGGATCCGCTTCAGGAACGCGTTTGAGGCGGAACCGGCATCGATGATGAGAATGACATTCGCGTTGCAGAGCTTCAGCCACGAGGTCATGACCTGACCGTGGATCAGGCGCTCATCAACACGAGTCAAAACGACATTGCGCATGCTTTATACCTCCTTCCTTACATGATGAATGCTGGGATATGCTTCAGAGCAGCGGAGCTGCCCATAAAGACGCAAAGGGATCAGCGGCAGGCCTTGACGCTCTGCATGAGCTTGGCTGCCAGAGCCTCGTCGATGGGCTCCTCCGCCTTGCCGTGCGGCTTCATGGCCGAGCCGACGATGGCGGCCTCGACGAGAGACAGCTGGTCGGCTGCATTCTGCGCATTGACGCCGCTGCCCGCGATGAGCGGGAGCTTCGTGACTTCGCGCACGCGGCGGATGGTCTCGAGCGGAGAGGCGGAGCCGGTGTGCGCGCCCGTGATGATGAGGGCATCCGCGCCGCACTCCGTCGCCATCAGTGCGCTCTCCTCAATGGAGATGGCGCTGCTGAGCATGAACGTGTGCTTCGTCTGGATATCGCACAGGAGAGCGATGTTCTCCGCGCCGAGCAGCTTGCGGTAGCGCTGCAGCTCTCTGGCGCAGGGCTTGACGATGCCGTCGGACGTCACGACCGTGTCGACGAACACCGGCACGCGGATAAACGTCGCGCCGACAGCCACGGCGATGGCCAGACTCGCCATCGGATCACAGAACGCCGCATCAATGCCGACCGGGATGGTCGCCTCGCGCGCCACGACCGTGGCCACGGCGGTCAGGGCAGCCATCTGCTCCGGCTCGAGCTTCGTTCCGGCGGGATGGTCGCAGAAATTCTCGACGATCACGGCATCAACGCCAGCATTCTGCATGGCATACAGATCGGCAAGGGCGCGGTCGATGACCTTCGTCATATCCCCGCAGTAATCCATCGTGCCGGGCAATGCCAGCGTGTGGATCATGCCGATGATGCTTTTCTTTTCCAATAAATCCAGTTTTGCCATTGGAAAAACCTCGTTTCTTAACTCTTATCGGATGTAACGGTCGCCGATCAGGGAATCCAGGATCCGGCAGGCCGTCGCACAATAGCGTGCGCAGTTATCATAGGCATCATCCGGAGCGACGGCATCGGGATCAGCCTTGTCGTAGCCGCCGAGCAGCTGGCGGCAGAGCAACGAGCCGTTCTCCTCCAGAAAACGCTTTTGGAATTCGTGGACCTTCTCAATCAGCAGCTTATCCGCTTCCTCCGCATTCGGCCGATCAAAGCCGAACACGATGCTCAGTGCCATGGCAGCGCCGGTCACTGCACCGCACGAGTCGCCGTGGAAGCAGCCGCCGCCGAGGCCTGCGCTCAGGCGGAGCGCCTCATCGCGGTCCATGCCGAGGCGGAATGCCGCATACGGGAACACACACTGCGAGCAGTGGAAGCCGTCCTCCATCAGCGCGTCTGCACGCGCCTCTGTCATCGTTTTTTCCATAGCTCCTCCCGCTCAGTCAAAGTTGTATGCGGTCACGATGGGCTTGCGGCCCTCGGACTTATCATGGAAATACTCATAGAGGCTGATACCGAGGAACGAGCCGCTGATGTTCGTCAGGTTGTGGTAGCCATGGCCGCGCAGGCAGCAGAGCGCGTAATAGCTCCGCTGGCTCGAGCGGCAGTGCAGGTACACGGGAACATCCTTCGGAATTTCCTCCATCCGCGCGCGCAGCTGCGTCAGCGGGATGTTATGGGAGCCGACGAGATGGCCCCCGGCGTACTCGCCCTCCTCGCGGACATCGACGATATACGCACCGGACTCCACAAGGGAGCGCACCTCGGACACATGGACCTGACGGAGCTGACCCTCAAGCACATTGATGGCAACGAGCGCCGCCTGATTGACGGGGTCCTTCGCCGTGCTGTAGACCGGAGAATAGCACAGCGTCATGTCCTTGAGGTCATAGACCGTCGCATGCATGCGGATCATCGCCGCGATGACGTTCATGCGGCCGACGACGTCGCCCTCCCCGATCGCCTGCGCGCCGAGGATCAGGCCCGTTGGGCGCTCAAAGATGAGCTTCAGGGACATATAGTGCCAATCCGGCATAATGCCGACCTTATCGCCCGGGAAGATCAGCACGCTGTCCGCGTGGAGGCCGGAGCGGGCGGCAAGTGCCTCGCTGATGCCGACGGCCGCGGCGTTCTGACCGAACACTCGCAGACACAGCGCGCCCGCAAAGCCGTGGTTCGGACTCGTGATGCCGCAGATGTGGTCCGCAGCGGCGCGCGCCTCGAACTGCGCAGGGCCGGCCAGCGCAAGCTTGCGCCAGACATGGGTCTGCGGGTCATAGACCTCGATCGCATCGCCGACCGCGTAGATATCCGGGTCGTTCGTCTGATAATTTTCGTTCACATGGATCGCACCGGTCTTACCGATCTCGAGCCCGGCCGCAGCCGCGAGCTTCGTCTCGGGGAAGACGCCGATGGCCAGAACGACCGCGTCGGCAGAATAGGTCTCCTGCGCGCCGTTCCGCTCGACCGTCACGCCCTGCTCCGTGATCGCCTGCACGTTTGTGTGCAGCAGGAGCTTAACGCCGTGGTCATCCAGCTCCTTGTGCAGGATCTGGACCATATCCTCGTCAAACGGCTGCAGGATCTGACCGGACAGCTCCGCCAGCGTGACGTCCTTCCCGGCCAGCTGCAGATTTTCCGCAGCCTCGATACCGATAAAGCCGCCGCCGACCACGAAGACATGCTTCGTCTCGGGCTTATCCAGAAATGTCTTGAGCGCGACGATGTCGCGGACATTGCGGATGGTGAACACATTCTCACGGTCCGCGCCCTTCAGGGCAGGCGGAACGATGGGGTTTGCGCCCGGCGACAGGACGAGCTTGTCATAGGGCTGCTCATACGTCTCGCCGGTCTCCGTGCTGCGCACGGTGACGGTCTTCTTCTCGCGGTCGATGGACACGACCTCGGAATGCACACGCACATCGATGTCATGCTTCTTCCGGAAGGCCGCCGGGGTCATCATGATGAGGTCCTCGCTGTCCTCCACCGTGCCGCTCAGATAATACGGAAGGCCGCAGTTGGAAAACGACACGTCGCTGCACTTTTCAAACACCACGACGTCCGCATTTTCGTTCAGGCGCTTGACGCGCGCCGCAGCCGATGCGCCGCCGGCCACACCGCCGACGACAACGACCCGGAGTTTTTCATTCTGTGCTGCCATAGGTTCCTCCCTCTGATCAGCCCAGCGTCATGCCGCCGTCGACAAGGAAGTTCGAGCCGTTGGCATAGGAAGCTTCCTCGGAGCAGATGAAGGCCGCGACATTTGCGATCTCCTCCGGCGTGCCCGGACGGCCCATCGGCCCAAGCGTAACATTCTCGTCGGCGTTGTCGAAGCCGACGTTCTTATAGCTGTCCAGAATGGTCGCCATCATGTTCGTCTTGACCCAGCCCGGCGAGATCGCATTGATGCGCACACCGTTGCCGCCGTTCTCGCTGGCGGCGTTCTTCGTCAGATGGATGATGGCCGCCTTGCTCGCGCCGTAGGCGCTTTCAAACGGATAGCCGACGACACCGGACACGGAACCGAAGTTCAGGATCGCGCCGTGCTTCTGCGCCTGCATGACGGGCAGAACGGTATGCATCATCAGGAAGGTACCGAACAGATTGACGCTGAGCACCTTCTTTGCATCGGAGAAGGAGTAATCCTCCACGCGGGCGCTCGGGCCGGGGATCCCGGCGGCGTTGACCAGAACGTCGATCCGGCCGAAGTGCTTTACGATCGCGTCGACCGTCGCCTTGACGGATTCTTCATTGGAAACATCGACCGCCGCGCAGAAGGCGCGGTCACTGCCGAGGCCGAGCTTGTCGGCCAGAGCCTGTACGCGGTCAACCGTAATATCCAGCAGCGCGACCTTCGCGCCGAGGTCTGTAAATTTCTTTGCCATCGCAGAGCCGATGCCGCCGCTTGCGCCGGTCAGCACGACCACCTGATCCTGATAGTTCATTGTGACACTTCCCTTTCACACTGAAGTCTTGGGACTTTCAGAGGCGGCCTGTGCCGCCCGATTCTGACTTTCCCCTACGCCCTATTTTATATGCAATTTCCGTGCCACTACAGGTAGTAATTCGCGGGCTTTTTTCGGTCCGGTTCAATTTTTCTGTCGGAATGTTCAAAAATCAGCTGATTTTTCAGTATTTTTCCGTCAGAAAACCGGAAAACATTTTTCTTACGGATGCAGAAGTTTTTCTGCGGCCTGACGGCACTCGTCCATCGTCAGCTCGCTCAGGAGCTTCCGGACAGCCGGAACGCGGCGCGGGCTCATGGAAAGCTCATTCACGCCCATACCGACAAAGGCCGGGGCCAGCTTCGGGTCGCCAGCCGCCTCGCCGCACATGCCGCAGGGAATGTGCCGCTCTGCAGCGGCCTGCGCCGTCATGGCGATGAGCCGCAGCACGGCCGGATGCTCCGGCGCATAGAGGTGTGCCACAGCGGCGTTGCCGCGCTCGACCGCAAGCGTATACTGCGTCAGGTCGTTCGTGCCGATGGAGAAAAAGTCAACTTCCTTTGCGAACTCCTCTGCCAGAACGGCGGCTGCCGGGATCTCCACCATCATGCCGACCTTCACAGGGCCAGTCGGAACGCCCTCCGCCTGCAGCGTCTGCTCCTGCTCACGCAGCAGGGCCTTTGCCTCGCGGAGCTGATCCATGGAGCCGATCATCGGGAACATGACGCGCACGTCGCCATAGGCAGCCGCACGGAGAATGGCGCGCAGCTGCGGCCGGAAGATCTCCGGATGGCTGAGCGTCATGCGGATGGCGCGGAAGCCGAGGAAGGGATTGTCCTCATGCGGCAGCTCGAGCGTCGGCAGCTTCTTGTCGCCGCCGACATCCAGCGTGCGGATGATGAGCGGCTTGCCCGCCATTGTCTGCGCCGCCGTGCGATAGGCCTCAAACTGCTCGTCCTCCGTAGGAAGAGCGTCGCGGTCCATAAACAGGAACTCGCTGCGGAACAGGCCGACGCCGTCCGCACCGTATTTCATGGCCTGCTGCGCCTCCTGCGGCGTGCCGATGTTCGCGCAGATCTCAAGCGCCGCGCCGTCCTTCGTCTGCGAGGGGCAGGTGCGGAAGGCCTCGAGCGCCTGTGCTTCGCAGTCGGCCTGCGCCTTGCGGCTCTGATAGCACGCCGTCTCCTCATCCGTCGGGTCGACGGTCAGGGTACCGTCCGCGCCGTCGAGGATGGCCATATGTCCGTTCAGTGCCTCTGTCTGCCAGCCGTCGATCCCGGCAGCGGCCGGGATGCCGAGCGTGCGCGCAATGATGGCGCTGTGCGCCGTCGCGCCGCCGAGCCTCGTGGCGATGCCCTTGACGTGGGCCGTATCCATGCGCACGGTGTCGGACGGCGTCAGCTCCTCCGCCAGCACGATCACATCGCCCGGCAGCACGGACAGGTCCTGCCGCCCGCAGCCAAGGCAGATGCGCAGCAGCTGCTGCTTGAGGTCCTCGGCGTCCGCGGCGCGCTCTGCCATCAGCTCGTCGCCGAGGGAGCGGAACATCTGCGCCAGTTCGTCGAACTGGTCTTCGATCGCTGCGGCGGCATTCTGCTTCTGCTCGCGGATGCGCTGGATGATCGGCTCCCGGACGGAGTATTCGTCGCCGAGGATCGTCAGGTGGGCGTCGAAGATCTCCGCCTCCTGCTCGCCCATCTTCTCCTTTGCGGTCTCATAGAGACCGCGCAGCTCCTCCTCCGCAGCCGCCAGCGTTGCTTCGAGCTTTGCGACCTCCGCCTCGGCGTCAGCCGCAGGCTGGCGCGAAATCTCCGGGAGCTTCGGCGTAAACAGATGGATCTGCGCCATGGCGAGTCCCTCCGACACGCCCTTGCCTTGCCATTTCATGATGTTCCTGCCACCTCACTGTTTCATTCGTACAAGATTGCTATTATTCCCCAAGGCCGGAGTTCACGGCGCTCACCATATCCTGCAGCGCCTGTGCCTCATCGTTGCCATCGGCGACCAGCTCGATCTCCGTACCGCACTTCACGCAGGCGGAGAGCACGGAAACGATGGACTTGCCCATGTAGGTCTTGCCGTCCTTCTTGATGAGGATGTTGCAGCCCGCGTGACGGACCGCTTCCTTCACAAAGGCGTTTGCCGGGCGCGCATGCAGGCCCGACGCATTCATGACTGTAACTTTCTGACTGACCATGTTTCATATCTCCTGTTTCAATTTTCGTATTTTGACGTGCCGCAGCTCATTCGAGCGTCTGCGGCAGCGACAGCATAAAATAGAATGCCTCGGCCCGCGGGATCTCCTGACCGAACGACGCAAACGACGCCGCGATCAGGGCCTGCAGGCGCTCAAACCATGCCGCGTTCTGGCGGATGAGTTCCTCGTGCTCCGGCTCCATCGCGAGCGGATTGCCGTTGACGATGCGCTCCAGCATAGACGCCGCGTGCATGAACAGCCGCACGCGCACATCCTGCGGCAGGGCCCGCCGGTAATAGCCGGTCTCGAGCTGGCGCGTCATGGTCTCGATGCAGTCGATGGCCAGCTGCTGCTCCACATGGGGCGCGATATAGCGCAGACTCTGCGCCAGCAGGCTGATCGTCTCGCCGCCGGAGGTCTCCTCCTGCCCGGAGAGCATCTGCTTGGTGTCCATGCCCCAATCGTCCACGATGGAGGCGATGGCCATGATGCCCTCCCGGCTGAACACGCGGTCCGCCGTGATGAACGGCACGCCGGGGATGTTCGGCTCCACCGTGCCGACCACGAGCCGCAGGGAGCTTCCGTACTGCTCGGCCAGCTTTTCCACGCTGTCGAGCGCGCTGACCGCGACGACGTGCAGGCGCGGGATATAGGCAAGCCGCTTCTGCAGGATCTCCTGAATGGTGCGGGCGCTGCCGATGCCGGTGATGCAGGTCGACAGAATGACCTTTTCCGGCGTCTGCTCCGCGTACTTTTCCCGCAGCGCGGGCAGATCGAGGCCGGAGGTCTGGAACAGATGACTCATCTGCCGGAAATAGGCCTCAAGGATCTGATCCCGCAGCTCGTTGAGGTCCTGCTGCGCCGGATGCAGCGTCAGGCGGCTCGCCTCGAGCAGCAGACGCTGCTCCAGAATGGGGATGACCCGGCACGGCACGCCCGTCGCCTTCGTCAGCTCCGGCTCCAGCGTGGTGAGCACCTTCATATCCGTGAAGATCAGGTTGCCCGCCTCGCCGTGGAATGTTGCGATATGGTCGCACAGGGACTGGAACAGGCTGCCGCCCCGTGCGGAATCCACCCAGTGGACGTGATTTGTGTCATAGACGGCGTTGAGATGGCGCGCCATACCGGCCGCCACGCCGTCGCTGCCGGAGGCCAGCGTCAACCAGACCGGCGGCTTTTCCCGCTTTTTGCCCGCCTGACGCAGCAGGACGGCAAGGCAGTTCATCTCGTCTGTCGAGATGTGCACCTTGATAGCCTGCGCCAGCCACTGCCGGTTCTCCCGCAGGAAGTCCAGCTCCGCGCCGTAGCCCTGCAGGCCGCCCCGCACGCTCAGCGGGAAGGCCGGCTGCTCTGAGCGCATGCGGCTGACATACTGGCTGAGATGCATGGCAAGCAGCGTCGCCGCAATGGACGGATAGACATGGTTGAGCGCATAAGAGGCACGGCTGAGAAACTCGCTGCAGATGCCGATGCTGCCGGGGAACAGCACGCTGTCGAGCAGGCTGCGGTCGACATCCGGGGCCTGCAGGGCCCGCTCCATGTCCACATAATAATTATCGATCTCCGCAGCAATGATCTGCTGCAGATTTCCGGCGTCATGGTGCTGCTCCTGCTCGCCGGACAGGCGCGATTCCACAAAGTCATAGACATCGACGAATGAGGCAACGTCCGCCGCGCTGCTCTGGATGCGCTGGTTCGGCACGACAAGATCCTCCGCAAAATGCAGGTCGCCGTGCGCGTATTTTTCCGTCTCGGCCGAGACGTTGTAGGTCTGGAACGAGAGGTCAGAAAACGTGACCGCGATCTCCCCCGTCCGGTTCCCCGCAACGTTCTCGCGCAGGAACGCCTTGGCACAGGACAGCTGCACCAGATTCTTCAGAACACCGAGATTGGAATGCAGCGAATAGTCCAGAATGCTGTTGAGCGCGCCCTTCTGGATGCGCAGCGTGCGGCCGATGTGGGTGGCCTCCTCTGCGTAAAAATGCTCCACCAGCTCCAGCCGTTCCTTCATCGGGCGGTCCGAGAGCGTCGGCATGGAGATGAGCACCGGCATACGGCGCAGGAACGTCTCGAGCAGATCGGTCAGCGGCTTTGTTGTCGCGCCGATGAGCATAAAGCGCGAGGTGCGAGGCGTATTGTCGCCGACGCGGCGGAACACGCCCGTGTCGAGCAGGGAGAAAAACATCTCCTGCCCGGTCGACGACAGGCCGTGGATCTCGTCGAGGAACAGAATGCCGCCGTTCGCCTGCTCCACAAGACCCGGCTTATCCTCGAGCGCGCCCGTGAACGCGCCCTTTTTATAGCCGAACAGGTGGGACAGCAGCAGCTGCGGATTGTCCGCATATTCCGCGCAGTTGAACTCCACGAAGGGAATCGGTGCATGCGCGCCGCAAAGCGCCTTCGTCTCCTTTGCGTATTCCCAGATCGTTCGGGCAAAATGGCTCTTGCCGCTGCCGGTCGAGCCGGTGATGAGCATATTCAGGCCGTTCGGGGGATAGGCAACGGCCGCCATGGCGACCCGCAGCTGATATTTCAGGCTGCCGTCCGCGCCGACAAGGCCGGAGAACGCCCGGTACTGTCCGGTCTCCTCCTCTGCCTGCGGCAGCTCCTCCTGCACGGCCGGCTCCGGCCGGATGTCCGCCGTCTCCTCCGATGCGGGGAAGAAACGCACGTTTTTCTTGCCGACCCGCCGCAGCTTTCCCTCTGCGACGAGCTTATTGAGCTCGACTGCGGCATCGTTGCGCCAGATGCTCAGGGCATCCGCAACGGCCTGTGCCGTCACGCCCTGAAAATCCGGTGTCTGTGCCGCTTCCAGGACAAATTGTAACACATGATCTCTGCGCATGTACTGACCTCCCTTCCGCAGAAATTATGTACCCTGCTTACGGTTCGAAAAAGCTCTTGATATTGACGACTGCCGCCTTGGCGGATTCCTCCAGCAGGGCGACTAGCTCGCTGCCCTTCATGGCCTCGCGCATGGTCATCGCCTCCAGCAGGACCGGCAGGTTCATGCCGCACAGGCCGGGGAATTCCTCGCCGCCGCTCTTCATCATCATCTGATTGAACGGTGTGCCGCTTGCCAGGTCGAACAGAACGATCGAGCCCTCGGGCATCTGCTTGAACGTCTGCATGGCCTTCTCGCCGTATTCGTCAATGCTCGCGTTCTCCAGCAGCGGCAGCGCCACCACGTTCACTGCCTCGCCGCCGATCATCTGGGCAGACTCGAGCAGAGCCTGGCAGAACGGGCCGTGCGACAGCAGCAGGATGCCCGGGATGTTCTCTACAAAGTTTTCTTGTTTCATCGGTTTGCACCTCCCTGTGCCTTTCTATTATAGCAAATTTCATGCCACTACGAGTAGTATCAACCGGAAAAATTTTGATACGGGGCGGATGCCTTGACATCCACCCGGCGAGCCGATATAATGGAATATCACAAAAAGCGCATCGTTTACCGTCGGAAGAGGATTTTTTTATGCAGATCTTTCAGGAACAGAAGCCCGTTCAACAGCAGCGACCGCAGATGTACGCCGCTGTTGAAATTTTACAGCTGGACGTATGCCAGCTGCAGTCCTATATCAATACCGCTCTGCTGGAAAATCCCACGCTGGAATGCGGAGCCGCGCCGGGCGTGAGTCTGCTTGACGATCTCTCCGCCGGCGGGCATGCCGCCGCGAGCGAGGATGCGGAGCACATGCAGCCGGATTTTGCCGACCGGGACGCCGTTGCCTACGGCGAGGACCTGACGACCCATCTGCAGTTTCAGGCGGAGCGCCTGTCGCTGGAGCCGGAGCTGCAGCGCGCCGTGCTCGCCGTCATCCATGCGCTCGATGCCGACGGCTATCTGCGCACCGATGTCTCCGCGCTCGGCCCGGCGGCGCTCGTCGATGCCGCCATACAGATCGTCCAGCGCCTTGACCCGCCCGGCGTCGGCGCAAGAACACTCTCGGAATGCCTCTGCCAGCAGCTGCAGGCGCTCGGCGAGTCCGGGCTGGCCTGCACGATCGCGGAGCACTATCTCGAGCAGGCTGGGCATCACGCTTTTGCGGCCATCGCCGCGAGCGAGCATGTTCCCCTTGCCGCCGTGCAGGAGGCCTACCGGCAGATCCAGAGCCTTTCGCCCTACCCGTGCGCGGAATTCAGCCGCGCGCAGGACGACGGCTATGTCGTCCCCGACGTGCTCCTGCAGGAAAAAGACGGCGTGCTCAGCGTCGCCGTCAACAGGGCCTACACGCCGGAGCTGTCCGTCAGCAGCTTCTACCGCTCCCTCGTCCGCAAGACGGACGATCCGGAGGCGCGGCAGTATATCGTCAAAAAGGTCTCGCAGGCGGAATGGCTCATCAGCTGCATCCGGCAGCGGGAGGAGACGCTCCTGCGCTGCTGTCAGGAAATTCTGAAGCGACAGCTGCCGTATTTCCGTTCCGGGCAGGCGCTCGCTCCGATGACGATGCAGGACATCGCGCAGGCCGTCGGCCTGCACACCTCCACCGTCAGCCGCGCGCTCAGCGGGAAGTATATCCAGACGCCGCAGGGCGTCCGCCTGCTTCGCAGCCTGTTTTCCGCAAAGCTGGCAGGCGGTGAGGTCTCCGGCGTCATGGCACAGCAGGCCATCGCCGTGCTTGTGCAGCAGGAGGATAAGCACGCTCCCCTGTCCGATCAGGCGCTTGCCGAGCGGCTGCAGGTACAGGGCATCGACATCTCGCGCCGCACCGTGGCAAAATACCGCCAGCTGCTGCAGATTCCGTCCGCCGCAACCCGCAGAGCTTAATGCTCCGCAGCAAAAAATTCGCGCACGGTGTCCAGATCGGCAAAGCGCGCGTCATAGAGCTCCGGATGCTCCTCCTCCGGCCGCCAGAGGTCCGGCACGAACAGCGTCCGGCATCCGGCGCGCCTGCTCGCGCGCAGGCCGTTCGGCGAATCCTCGATCACGGTGCACAGCGCAGCGGGGCTTCCCAGCTGACGCGCCGCCTCGAGGAAAATGTCCGGCTCCGGCTTCGAGCGGCCGACCATGTCGCCGGAAATGACCGCAGTAAAATATTGCAGCAGTCCGACCCGCTCCAGCCGGCCTCGCACGACGGCCGCCGGAGACGACGACGCGACTGCAACCGGGATATTCCACGCGCACAGCTGCTCCAGCAGCCGCTGCGCGCCTTTTTTGGCCGGAGCTGCGCCATTGGCATAAAAATTCTGCAGATAGGCCTCCTCGTGCTCCAGGATTCGGTCCGAATCCGCGCCGAATTCCTGCCGGAACCGTTTGATCCACGCCTCGTCGTTGAGTCCAAGGCCGATGATCGCCATCCGCTCCACATCGGGAACGCCGGTCTTCTCGCCCGCATAACGAAAACTCTCCCAGACCACGCGCTCGCTGTCCACGAGCACGCCGTCCATATCAAAGATCACCGCATTCATATGCATACCTCCCGTATTCATCTTCATGCGCCAGAGTATAACGCACCGGGGAAGAAAAAGCAAGTCCCGCCCGATGCGGACAGAGGAAAAAGGCAGCCGCCGCGGCCAGACGACCGCAGCGGCTGCGAATTTTTGCATCATGATTGGGATTCTGTTTCCCTTACGCTTCCTTCTTTTCGAACTCCTTCGCCACATTCTCCAGCAGCTGGCGGATGGGCAGGTGCTGCGGGCAGACGGACTCGCACTTGCCGCACTTCACGCAGTCCGAGGCCTTATGACCGGGCAGTGCGTAGACGGCATTGTAGTAATAATCCGTATGCCAGTCGTGGTAGATCTGCTTCGCGTTCATCGTGGCGAACAGTTCCGGGATGGCGATCTGCTTCGGGCAGCCGTCCGTGCAGTAGCGGCAGCCGGTGCACGGGATGAGGTTCTTGCTGCGGAAGATTTCCTGCACCTTCGCGATGGCAGCAAGCTCCGTTTCGTCCAGCGGCTTAAAGTCCTTCATGAACGAGATATTGTCCTGCACCTGCTCTGGCGTGCTCATACCGGAGAGCACCATCAGCATGCCGGGGAAGCCCGCAGCGAAGCGGATGGCATAGCTGGCCAGGCTGCCGCCATGCAGGGCATCCAGAACAGCGCGTGCATCGTCCGGCAGCTTGACAAGGTTTCCACCCTTGACCGGCTCCATGACGATGACCGGCTTGTTGAACTTCCGGCAGACCTCATAGCACTTGCGGCTCTGGACAGAGGGATCGTCATAGTCAACATAATTGAACTGGATCTGCACGACCTCGATCGCAGGATACTCCGTCAGGATCTGCTCGAGCAGCTCGGGGCGGCCATGAAACGAAATGCCGACGTGGCGGACCTTGCCCTCTTCCTTCAGAGCAAACGCCGTCTCATAAGCGCGGCAGGCCTTGAAATGGCCATAGTTCTCCGAGCACTGCGAATGCATGAGGTAGAAATCAAAATAATCGACGCCGCAGGCCTCGAGCTGGCTCTCGAACACCGGGCGGATGTCCGCCTCGGTCTTGAAAAAGTTCTCCGTCAGCTTGTCCGTCAGGATGTAGCGGTCGCGCAGATAACGGCTCGTCAGGCAGGTCTTGATCGTCTTTTCGCTCTTGCCCTGCAGATAGCCGTGCGCCGTGTCAAAATAGTTGAAGCCTGCGTCCAAAAATGCGTCTACCATGCGGTTCGTCTCCGCGATATCGACCTCGCCGTCCTGCATCGGAAGGCGCATAAAGCCAAAGCCGAAGTTCTTTTTGATTCGTTCCATGTCCGCTTCTCCTTTCGTATCATATTGTTTTATATTGGACCACAGAGGGCCTGTGGTCACTTCGTTTTTTGACCCTTTTCCATTAATAAAGGGATAACCTGCGTTGAGTTTATGATACCATATTTTTTGGGGGATTGCAATTCGCAAAACAATTCTTCCCGTGCGCCGTCTTGATGGATACACGGGGTCAGTGCAAGAGCCTGACCGCATCGAAACAAAAAAGGAGACCATTCCCATGAAAAACATGAAAAAGACGTTTCTGCTTCTCGCAGTGGCCTGCATCCTCAGCCTGCTTGCAGCCTGCAGCAGCAAGCCCACCCCGACGGAACCGGCGCCGACGGATGCAGCTCCGACGGAACAGGCACCGACAGAACAGACGCCGACGGAACCCGCCCCGACGGAACCCGCGCCGACCGAGCCAACCTCATCGCGCGATCTGCAGATGCTCTATCAGAGCGGCATCACCGCCATGGGCGCGGACGCGCCGGTCCTGTTCCCGGTCTCGGACATTTCGGAGCTGAGTCCCCTGTTCCCCGGACTGGAGGAAATTTCGTTCCGGCAGGTCAGCGGCGGCCTTTCCCCCGTGACCGGCGCGCCGGACGAGGTCGTTCTGCTTGAGGTTGAGAACAGCGCCGACGTACAGAAGGTCGTGGACATCCTGCAGAAGGCCGTGGACGAGGGCGCCGTCGAGAGCGAGGGCACAGACGAGGCGATCACCGCGGCATGGAAGGACAATGCCAGCATCACGACGGATGGAAACTATATCTGCCTTGCCGTTTTCATGAACGGCGTATCGATCCCCGCCGAATTTATGCTTCCCTGAATTTGGAACGAAAATCGCGTCCGTCATGTTGGCATACCAACATATTTGCGTGCTGTCATTTGGTATGATGTGTCCATGAAGTGAACCCCAAACCACAAGAAGGAGTTTTCCCATGGACCACAACATGTTTTGCTTTCAATGTGAGCAGGCCGCAGGCTGCACCGGCTGCACGAGCCGCGGCGTCTGCGGTAAGGACGCGCAGACTGCGCAGGCGCAGGACCACCTGACCGGCGCACTGATCGGTCTGGCGCGCGCGGCGGACACCAGTCCCGACGCCGGTCCGGAGACCTGGCAGCTGATGATCGAGGGCC
>ENA-ORUB01000130-ORUB01000130.1-human-gut-metagenome-genome-assembly--contig:-NODE-130-length-98266-cov-11.699861_pt1 | contig 98266 bp, 97 predicted proteins | sample MGYA00241918_ERZ509200 | MGnify/ENA primary metagenome ERZ509200 (study PRJEB26280, sample SAMEA2338853) | human gut metagenome | biome: human gut; feature: human-associated habitat; material: faeces... | reverse complement strand
TACGTCGAAAGTACTTGGCTGGAAGCGGCCCGGGAGGATAGATAGCTGCCGGTTGGAAAAGAAACATACCTTATGGTATGTTTCTTTTTTTATGTCTTCTTATGTTTTTTTATTTATTGTCTTTTTATGTTTATGTGTATATAGCGCGTTTCTATTTTATAGGTTATAATTAATTATAATTTAAAACCAATGGCTGGTATGCTGTTGTAAAAGTTTTAAAATTATTGCGCTTAACGGAACCAATTATGCAGATAATAAGATTAACTTTAACAAATAAAAATATTAATGAAGTTATACAACTTATTAAACAAACTTTTCTTGAATTTGTTGCGCCGGACTATGATGAAACTGGCATAAAAAACTTCTTTAAATTTGCTGAAGCTGAAGATTTACTTATGCAGCTTGTATTTTATGCGGCTTTGCATAATAATAAAATCACTGGTATACTTGCCGTAGATGATAAATTAAACCATATTTGCTTATTCTTTGTCGATAGGGATTTGCAAAATACCGGTATTGGAACTGCCTTGTTTAAAAAGTTTTTAAATGAATCTATGCCTAAAGCAGTAACTGTTAATTCATCGCCGTTTGCCGTAAAAGTTTATGAAAAACTTGGTTTTACTGCAACCGGCAGCAGGCAGATTTCTGATGGGATTGTTTATATTCCCATGCGGTATAGCAGTAAATAGTAGCAGTATACAGAGTAATTATTTTTCGTGCATTTTATAATGAGGTAACAAAGTGGTTAAAATACTTTTTATTTGTCTTGGCAATATTTGCCGTTCGCCGATGGCGGAGTTTTTATTTAAAGATATGGTTGCCAAACGAGGCCTGGCAGATAAATTCTATATTGCTTCTGCTGCTACAAGCAGTTATGAAATCGGTAATCCCGTGCATCCCGGCACGCGCAATAAACTTGCACAGTACGGCATTAGTGTTGCCGGTAAAACTGCCGTGCAGCTTACTAAAGCAGATTATGATAAATACGATTACCTTATAGGCATGGAAGCGTCTAATATTCGCAATATTTTGCGCATTGTAGGCAGTGACAGCCGGCATAAAGTATATAAACTTTTACAGTTTGCAGGCAGTGAGCGCGATATTGCCGACCCATGGTATACCGGCAATTTTGATGTTACTTATAACGATATCCACGAAGGCTGCACTGCTTTGCTGGAATATTTGCTTAAAAATAAAACCGGCGTTTAAGCGCGATCTTGTGGAATCCGACTTGATTCAAAGAGGCAAGACCTTAAACACCGGTTCTGAAAATCATTATAACAGGAATGCAAATTAATTACAATTAGTCCTGCCTGCGCAGGGCTTTTTTATTGTGCTTTTGCCTGCTGATGATATAATGTTATTGTTGAAAGAAGGTGCTGCAATGAAAATTATTGATGCTCATATGCATTATTTTAATATTGAAGGTTTTAAAACTGTTGCCGCAAATGCGGGATATGAAAACACTGCGGCTTGCTGGCAGCAGATTTCTGAAGAAAATAATATTGTGTTCAGCGTGGCAATGGGAAATACGGAAGATGTGCCGAGCCTTTATGGCGGAATTTCGCCGCGCCTTATTGATTTAAATGCTCCGTTTGATGACGTGAAATACAATCAGCCAGATAACATTGGTTATTGCCTGGGCGTTAAAAGCGAGCAGATTACTTTGGAAAATGCCGGGAAAACAGCGCTTGAATTTGAATATTATGCGCAAAAGCCGCAGTGCGTCGGCATAAAAATTTATCCCGGTTACAGGCCTGTTTATGTTTACGATAAACGCCACTGGCCGCTTTTTGAACTGGCGCGTGCCTATAATTTGCCGGTAGCCGTTCATACCGGCGATACTGCCTCCAGTGATGCGCGCCTTAAATATGCGCATCCGCTTACCGTTGATGAAGCTGCTGCCGATTTTCCTGATGTTAAATTTGTTATCTGCCATTGCGGCAACCCGTGGTTTGCAGATGCTACCGAAGTAGCTGCCAAAAATCCTAACGTATATATAGACTTATCAGGTTTGCTGGAAGGCATACCCGGGCCGGATTTTTATAACAAGCAGAAGGCATATTTTGATTATCTTTCAATGTGGCTTAATTATATGGGCCGCTGGGATAAGCTGATGTACGGCAGCGACTGGCCGCTTGTAAATATAACTGATTATATTAATATTTTAAAACAGGTTGTGCCGCAGGAACATCATGAAGAATTTTTTTACGGCAACACTTTAAATGTATACGGCCGTATAAAAAATTTGCTGCATGATTGTTAACGCTTTTTAAAACACAGGTTGACGGAAAAGCCCTGTAATAATATAATTATGAAGTAATAATATTTTTCAGAGGTTGCAATGCAGAGTTTAATTGAAATAAAAAATTTAAAACATAGTTATATTGATACCGACGGTAATGAAATTCATGCTTTAAACGGAGTAAGCCTCGATATTTATAAGGGCGAATTCATAGCCATTATTGGCGCCAACGGCAGCGGTAAATCTACGCTGGCGCGCCATTTGAATGCCCTGCTTTTGCCGACGGAAGGCAAGTGTATTGTGGCAGGCATGGATACCGCAGACGATAAAAATTTATGGAATATACGCCAGCATGTCGGTATGGTTTTTCAAAATCCTGACAACCAGATTGTTGCGGCAATTGTTGAGGAGGATGTGGCCTTCGGACCGGAAAATATCGGCGTGCCGCGGGCAGAAATCCGTACCAGGGTTGATAATGCACTGGCAGCAGTTGGCATGACGGAATATGCAAAACATGCCCCACATTTATTAAGCGGAGGGCAGAAACAGCGCGTGGCCATTGCCGGTGTGCTGGCATTGGAGCCGGACTGCATTGTGCTGGACGAGCCTACTGCGATGCTTGACCCGCGCGGGCGCATTGAGATTGTAAACACGGTAAAAAAGCTGAACCGTGAAAAAAATATTACCGTTGTGTATATAACGCATTATATGGAAGAAGCCATGCAGGCAGACCGCATTATAGCCATGGAACACGGCGTAATAAAAATGCAGGGCAAGCCTGAAGAAATTTTTACGAAAGTAAAAGAGCTGCATGCTTTGGGGCTTGAAACACCGCTGGCAGCACAGGCTGCCTTTGACTTGCGCCAGAAAGGAATTAAGCTGGCGGATGGTATTATCTCTAACGAAGAACTGACGGAGGAATTATGCCGATAAGTTTAGAACATGTTTCGTTTACATATATGAAGGGAACGCCTTTTGAAAAAACTGCTCTGCATGATGTAAATCTGCAAATAGAAAAAGGTGAATTTGTTGCCGTTATCGGGCATACAGGCAGCGGCAAATCCACACTGGTGCAGCATTTAAGCGGGCTGCTGCATCCGCAGAAGGGCAGCGTTTGTGTTGACGGCGTAAATTTAAACGCCAAAAATGCAGCCGCCAAAAAAGCACGCAATTCTGTCGGTATGGTTTTTCAGTATCCGGAGCATCAGATTTTTGCCGAAACGGTTTATGAAGATATTGCCTTTGGCCCGCGTAATAAAGGCTTAACGCCGGAGAAAACCGACAGAGCCGTTAAAGATGCCATGGCTTTTGCCGGGCTTGATTTTGAAAACTTTGCCCAGCGCTCACCGTTCCGCCTTTCCGGCGGGCAGATGCGCCGCGTAGCCATTGCCGGTGTTGTTGCAATGGAGCCGGATTATTTAATTTTGGACGAACCTTCTGCCGGCTTGGACCCGCGCGCCCGCGACGGAATTTTTAAGGAAATAATGGCGCTGTACCGTAAACGCGGCATAGCCGTTATTTTGGTAACGCATAACATGGAAGAAGCCGCGCGCTATGCAACACGCCTTTTGGTAGTGTCTGACGGGCGGATTATTTTGGACGGAGTTCCGCATGAAATTTTTACAAACCATAAGGAAGAACTGTTAAAAGTGTCTATGGATGTTCCTCCCGTTTATAAGCTGGCGGAATGTTTGCAGGAACATGGGCTGAACGTAAAAAGCACGCCGGAGCTTGCCGATTTGGAACGGCAGATACTTAAAGTAAGGAGGAGCAGACATGCTGACTGATATTACTTTAGGGCAGTATTACCCCGGCAGTTCCGTTATACACGGGCTTGACCCGCGTGCAAAAATACTGGCAACGCTGCTGTTTATAACCGCTATTTTCTTTGCGGAAAGCATGCTTTCCTACGGAGTTTTGGCATTGTTCGTTGCAGCGGTTATTCTTCTTTCGCGCCTGCCGGTATTAATGGTTCTGCGCAGCGTAAAGCCTCTTTGGATTATTATTTTGCTTACGCTGTTTATTCATGCTTTTACGGGTGAAGGCAGCAATGTTTTATATCAGTACGGCTTTTTCCGTTTAACGGAAGAAGGCCTTATTATGGGCATAAAAATGTCGCTGCGGCTGGTATTTTTGCTGCTTATTTCGTCTATTTTAACTTTCACGACCTCGCCTATTGTGCTGACAGACGGTATTGAATCGCTGCTGCGGCCTTTTAAATGCATTGGCGTACCAGCGCATGAACTTGCAATGATGATGACCATTGCCCTGCGTTTTATACCTACTTTGATAGAAGAAACCGACCGTATAATTAAAGCGCAGACCGCGCGCGGAGCTGATTTTGACAGCGGCAGCCTGCTGCAAAGGGCCAAAAATATGCTGCCGATACTGATACCGCTTTTTATAAGCGCGTTCCGCAGGGCCGATGAACTTGCCATTGCCATGGAAGCCCGCTGTTACCGCGGCGGAGAAGGGCGTACCCGCATGCACGAGCTGGTGTATAAAACCGGCGATTTTATTGCCCTGGCAATAATTGTGCTTTTAATTGCCGTTTTGGCAGTAATGCGCTGGGGGCTGGGCTTATGATGCGGACCTTCAAATTAACGGTTGCTTACGACGGCAGCGGTTATCATGGCTTTCAGCGCCAGCCGCGCGATATAACGGTGCAGCAGGTGCTGGAGGATGCCTTAAGCCGCATTACAGGCGAAAATGTAGTGATTGCAGGTTCCGGCAGGACCGACAGCGGCGTACACGCAAGAGGGCAGGTTGTTTCTTTTACAACCTGCTGCGGCATACCGGCTGCCAATTTAAAACGTGCCATGAACAGCATACTGCCCCCGGATATAACGGTAATTGCATCGCAGGGGGCTGAAGAAGGCTTTCACGCGCGCTTCAGCGCCAAATGGAAACGCTACTGCTACCGCATTGTGCTTAACGGTGATTATGACCCGTTCATAAGAAATTATGCCTGGCAGATGCAGAACACCAAATTAAATATCGAAGCCATGAACATGGCAGCAGGTTTTCTTCTGGGCACGCATGATTTTTCTTTTTTTCGCTCAAGCGGCAGTGTTCAAAGTTCGCCGGTAAAAACAATATATAAAGCCGTGTGGCAGGAAAAAGCACATGGCGATTTGCTTTTTGTTATTGAAGGCGACGGTTTTTTATACCGTATGGTGCGCAACATTGTGTGGAATATTGCTGAAACAGGGCTCGGAAGAAAAAGCTTGGAACAGTTTAAGGAAGAACTTGATAAAGCGGAGCGCCATTTTAAAATAAGCCCGGCGCCGCCGCAGGGCCTTTATCTTGATTATGTGGGCTATACGGAATATTTGCCCTAAAAACTGCGAATTTTGCTTGACAAACAATAAGCAGATGTATAAAATATATATACGTGATTTTGTGACGTATCTTATTAGCCCCAAGATAAGTTAACAAGTCGCACTGAACAGGAAATAATTTAGGAGGGACATAAGGATGAAATCTTTTATGGCTAATCCGTCCAACATCGAACGCAAATGGTACGTTGTTGACGCAGCTGATAAAACTCTCGGCCGTCTTGCCGCAGAAGTAGCAAAAATCCTTCGTGGAAAACACAAACCGACTTTCACTCCGCATATGGATACCGGAGATCATGTAATTGTAATTAATGCAGATAAAGTAGTTCTGACCGGCAAAAAACTCGTTCAGAAAACTTATTTCCGTCACAGCGGTTATCTTGGCGGCGCAAGCTTCACTACCGCAGGCGAAATGCTTGCCAAAAACCCTGTAAGAATGGTTGAACTCGCTGTTAAAGGTATGATTCCGCATAACCGTCTTGGCAGCAGAATTTTTACCAAGCTGCATGTATATGCAGGTGCTGAACATCCGCATGCAGCACAGAAACCTGAAGTTCTCGAAATTAACGTAAGATAATAACCGGAGGAGGAAACGTAAATGGCAGTAGTTACTTATAATGCGACCGGCCGTCGCAAATCTTCAGTTGCACGCGTTCGCCTGGTTCCGGGTGAAGGTAAAATCATTATCAACCAGCGTGAGCTTGATGATTACTTTGGACTGAAAACTTTGGAATTAATCGTAAACCAGCCGCTTGAACTCACCGAAACCAAAGGCAAATACGATGTACTCGTAAATGTTATCGGCGGTGGCGTATCCGGCCAGGCAGGTGCAATCCGTCATGGTATTGCCCGCGCTCTCCTGAAAGTTGACGAAGAATTCCGTCCGGCTCTTAAAAAAGCAGGTTACCTTACTCGTGACCCGCGTGAAAAAGAACGCCGTAAATATGGCCTCAAAAAAGCCCGTAAAGCAAGCCAGTTCTCCAAACGCTAATATTTGGATATTGCTTCAAAATTCAATCCCCGAAAGCCTTATGGCTTTTGGGGATTTTTTGTATTTTACGGCGGTATTTCACATAACCTTTGCTTTTGTCAGGCAGGAGTGCTTTGAATTTGGTCGAAGTATTTATATTATAAATCTCAGGCAAGGCCTGTTTGGAGGTAAGATAATGCAAAATTATGCCGCACAGGATGAAATATTATATCATGTTGGATTATCGCGCGAAATGTTAAAGGGCGCGGAATATGCTCTTTTGCCGGGTGACCCCGGCCGTGTGGAAGTACTTGCCAAAGCGCTTGGCCCGGCGCAGTATTTAAATACGCACCGCGAATATACAAGCTGGTTGGCAGTGGTTGAGGGGCAGAATGTGCTTGTTTGTTCTACCGGCATGGGTGGGCCTTCAGTTGCTATTGGGATGGAGGAACTTGCCCGCCTTGGCATCAAAAACTTTATCCGCGTGGGCACAACCGGCTGTATTCAGGAAAATATCAATCTTGGCGATGTTATTATTAATAACGCTGCCGTAAGGCTGGAAGGTACTTCCGCTCATTATGCTCCGCTTAATTTTCCAGCAGTGGCGTCGTTAAAACTTACCAATGCCCTTAATGATGCGGCCGCAGCTTTAAATGTGCCGCATCATGTCGGTATTTCCGTTTCTTCCGATACTTTCTGGCCGGGGCAGGAGCGTTATGACAGTTTTACCGGCTATATATGCAATGCCCTGCGCGGAACGCTTAAAGAGTGGCAGGCGCTTGGTGCGCTTAATTATGAAATGGAAACGGCGGCGCTGTTTGTTGTGGCGCAGGCTTTCGGGCTTAATGCTGCTTCAATTTGCGGTGTTATTGCCAAGCGCACGCAGAGTGAAAGCATTGCTCCGCCGGAAATATACGCGCTGGCCTCCGAACGGTTTGGCGCTGTTGCCAAAAAGGCACTGCAAACTTTGCTGAAGGGGGAATGAGTATGGCAAGGGCAATAATTCTTTTGTTGGATTCTTTCGGCATTGGGCACGCAGCAGATGCGGAAAGATTTGGCGATAAAGGCGCCGATACGCTTGGGCATATTTGCAGCTGGATGGCTGAAAACCGTAAAAATGAAGACGGCAGCCCCGAATTTTTATATCTGCCGAATATGGCAAAGCTTGGGCTTGAAAAAGCTGCCGAACTGAGCAGAGGGAAGAAACTTGCCCATACTATTGCCGGTGAAAGCGCAGAAATTAGCGGAGCATATACTTACGCGCAGGAAGTAAGCCGCGGTAAGGACACCCTGAGCGGACACTGGGAAATGATGGGCGTGCCCGTTGATTTTGAATGGGGTTATTTCCCCGATAAACCGAACTGCTTTCCTTCGGAATTGGTGGAAGCAATTATAAAAAAAGGCAGTTTGCCGGGAGTTTTAGGTGAAAAACATGCTTCCGGCACGGAAATTATTAAAGAACTTGGCGAAGAACATATGCGCACTGGCAAGCCAATAATTTATACCAGTGCCGACAGCGTGCTGCAAATTGCTGCGCACGAAACTGCTTTCGGGCTGGAACGCCTGTATGACTTGTGCAAAATTTGTTATGAGCTTGTTAAACCGTACCGCATTGCCCGCATTATTGCGCGTCCGTTTGTAGGCAGCAGTGCCGCTGATTTTGTGCGTACCGGCAACAGGCATGATTATGCCGTGCCTGCACCGGAACTTACCTTGCTTGATAAACTTACGGCGGCAGGCGGAAATGTTTATGCTGTCGGCAAAATTGCCGATATTTTTGCCCACCGCGGCATAACCAAGCATTATCCGGCGGCAGGGCTGGAAAATATTTTTAACGCCAGCAGCAGTGCCGTTGCGGGTGCGCCGGATAATACGCTGGTTTTCAGTAATTTTGTCGATTTTGATTCTTCGTACGGGCACAGGCGCAATGCTCTGGGGTATGGCGAAGCGCTGGAATATTTTGACAGCCGCCTGCCGGAAATAATGGCACAGCTCAAAAAAGACGATTTGCTGCTTATTACCGCGGACCATGGCTGCGACCCGACGTGGAAAGGCAGCGACCATACGCGCGAGCATATACCGGTACTGTTTTACGGCAGCGGCATAAAACCGCAGCAGTTAGAGCCCATGCCATCTTTTTCCTGCATCGGGCAGACAATAGCCGCACATCTGGGCCTTGCGCCGCTTGCTCATGGCACGGCCGCAGCATTTAAATAAACCGGAGGGGTGAAGAAAAATGAAAAAGCTTAATTTGTTTTTTATGCTTGCTGTAATATGCTTAACTTTTACCGGCGCTGCGCCAAAGGCTTTTGCTGCCTTTGCAGAACAGCCCGCCACGCTTGTAGTGTTTGACCGCAGCGGCAACGTAACGAAAGACGTATACCGCATTTGGCGTGAACCTGTAAGATGGGCCTATCATTTTCCGGATTTTAAAATGGTAGATAACGCTCCTGCCAAAGCCGCCGCTGCCGAAAAAATTTTTACGCCGCAGGGAAAAGTAAAAATTGATGCCAATGTAATGAAAAGCATAGCCGAAGAAGCACAGATAGAAGCCCTTGTGCTTGTTATGGTTGATGACCTTGATTCTTATATGGTTAACAGGTTTTTCGGCTTCCATGATGATTTTGACGATACTTACATTGAAACTATTGCCAATGCGGATATTTATGTATACAGGCACGACGGCAACAGGTTCTCCAAAAAAGAAATTTACGAGCGTGATGTAGAGCCTATGGGCAACCAGAAAGACCCGGTAGATATTATGAAATGGGCAATTTGCAAACAGGTGAACCTGATGGAAGGACGCCAGATTATAGAATAAACATACAAAATATTGCGTTTGTAAAAAGTTAAATATACAATATTTTGTAGAAAGGGCTTTACAAATAATTATTATTGCTTTATAATTAGGTCATGAAACAAGTTTGAGGAGTGAGTTTTATGACATACGAAATGGACGGTATTAAAGTTAATTGTGCGGAAGGTATTTCAAAAGAAGAAGCCGCTGTTTATTTAAAAGACCAGCTGCAGGTACGCCCGCATGAAACCCTGCTTTCTTTGGATTTAAGCCTTAAAGGCGATAATGTTGTTGTAAAACCGCATTATGATACCATTGTAAGAGTCCGCAGAATTACGGGCTATCTCAGTACACTGCCGCGTTTTAACGATGCCAAAAAGGCTGAAGTTGCCGACCGCGTATGCCATCTGCACTGATATAAATAAATTGCCTCCGTGCCGTACAGGTGTGGAGGCTTTTTTATTTTACTGCGTTATTGTATAATATTTGTAAAAAAACAAAGGAGCAGCTTATGCGCAATTACACAAAAATATATATTACTCCCAAAGGCGAGCGTGCCGCAAGAAGTGGACATCCCTGGGTATATGCCGATGAAATTACCAATATTGAAGGTAAGTATGCCAATGGCGATTTGGTTGATGTTGTAACCAATAAAGGAAAATATCTTGGCATGGGTTTTATTAACGATAATTCCAAAATTAAAGTACGCATTATTTCCACCAATACCAACGACAAATTCGATACAGCTTTCTGGCAGCGCCGTTTGCAGTATGCTGTCGATTACCGCCGCACGGTAATGCCGGGCGATGATTTTAAATGCTGCCGACTTATTTTTGGCGAGGCAGATATGTTTCCGGGCCTTACGGTAGACCGCTTCAACGATATTTTGGTAACTCAGACTCTGTCGTTGGGTATAGAACTGCGCAAAGAAGAAATTTTCCCCATGCTGATACAGATTCTGCGCAGCAGCGGTGAAAATATCCGCGGTATTTATGAGCGCAACGATGTAAAAATACGCGAACTGGAAGGCATGGCAGAAAACAAAGGCTGGTTTATGCCAGAAACAGTGGAAGACAAAAATACCGTAACGGAAATAGTTGAAAACGATATCCGTTACAGCGTAGATGTTGAAAACGGACAGAAAACAGGCTTTTTCCTCGACCAGAAATATAACCGCCAGGCTGTGGCACGCATTGCCAAAGGCAAGCATGTGCTTGATTGCTTTACGCATACCGGCGCTTTTGCGCTTAATGCCGCTGCCGGAGGGGCGGCGTCCGTAACGGCGGTGGATGTTTCCGCCGAAGCCGTGCGCATGACAGGCATTAATGCGGAAAAGAACGGTTTTAAAGACATTGTTAAGCCGCTTGAAGCGAATGTTTTTGATTTATTAACCAAACTGGCAGAGCAAAAATCGCACGCTTACGATTTTATCATCCTTGACCCGCCTGCCTTTACCAAATCTGGCAGCACGGTTAAAAACGCCATCCGCGGCTATAAGGAAATAAATTTAAAAGCCATGAAATTATTGCCGCGCGGAGGTTATCTGGCAACCTGCTCGTGCTCGCACTTTATGAAGGAAGAATATTTTGTGCAGATGTTAAAGGATGCCGCTAAAGACGCCAGCGTCAGCCTGCGGCAGATTGAAGCGCGCCAGCAAGCGCCGGACCACCCTGTTTTGTGGAACGTGCCGGAAACCTACTATTTAAAATTTTATATTTTTCAGGTTGTGTAAGAGGGGAGAACAATGGAAGAAAAACTGCGTAAATTAATGCTGGCGATGATTGCCTACAACAACGGCGACGCCAAACGTATTCAGCACTTTATTAAGGTACACGCTTTGGCAAAGCTCATCGGCGAAGAAGAAAAGCTGGACGCCAAAACGCTGTATATTTTGGAAGCCGCCGCGCTGACGCACGATATTGGCATCCGCAATAGCGAAAAGAAATACGGCACCTGCACCGGCAAACAGCAAGAGGTTGAAGGTCCGCCGGAAGCGGAAAAACTGCTGCAAAGCCTGGGCTTTGACACCGCTGTTACGGAACGTGTGTGCTGGCTGATTGCGCACCACCATACTTATAACAATATTGACAGTGCCGATTACCAAATTTTGGTGGAAGCCGACTTTTTGGTAAACCTTTATGAAGACGGCGTAAGCCCGGAAGCCGTCAAAACGGCGTACAGCCGCATTTTTAAAACGCAGGCAGGCAAAAACATCTGCCGTACAATGTACGGATTGGCAGAATAAAAGGACATACTGTTAAATTTTTTACGGTTTTATGCGTACGTAGTTTAATATTGTGGTTAAATTTATTTAAAAACTGTACAAATTTTCTGATATAGTGTATCATATTAGTAATTATAATTTTAGGGAGGCTTTTATGAATGAGCAAAGCTGAAAAGTTTGACAAGTTTCTGGAAGAAAATAAAATTACCTGCTTTTCCAAAGAGGAGGTAAAAAACGACCTGCATACCGTGGTATACCGTGCGCATATGGAAGTAAGCGGGCAAATGCTGCCGACAATGGTTGTTGCCGATGACAGCATTTACACCATGATTCAGGTGCGCGTAGCCGCTGCCGTTGTTAACGATGGCAATAAACAGGCTGTGCTGGAACACATTAACGCCATGAACGGCAAATACAAAGTATTTAAATATTATGTTGCCGATAACGGCGATATCTGCCTGGACAGCTGCCTTACCGATACGCAAGAAAGCTTTGACCCGCGCCTTGTACATACCGTTATTGATGTAATTTTAAGGCATTTAACGGAAGAATATCCTAATTTAATGAGCCTTGTATGGGCTAAATAATTGTTTTAACAGGAGTTGGTTAATATATGGATCCTCTTGGGTCTGTGGTTGAGTGTATTATTGTTTTAGTCCTTATTTTATTGAACGGTTTATTGTCAATGCTGGAAATGGCGGTGGTGTCCTCGCGCAAAAGCCGCCTGGAACAGCTGGCGGAAGAAGGCAGCAAAAGCGCTGCTTATATCAGCAAACTGGCAGAGGAGCCGACTGTATTTTTATCTACCGTGCAGATAGGCATTACGCTTGTCGGCATCGGCACAGGCGTATACAGCGGCGCCATGCTGGCGGCACCGCTTGAAGTGCTGCTGCGTAAGATTCCTTTTATGGTGCCTTACGCCGCATTTGTATCATATTCAACGGTTGTTGTGCTGGTAACGTATTTAAGCCTTGTTTTGGGCGAACTGCTGCCGAAAAAACTGGCTTTGAACAATCCTGAAAAAATGGCAATGTTCTTTGCCCGTTTTATTAAAACCTTAATTACGGTTTTCCGTCCGCTTACCATCTTTTTAAGCGTATCAACAACAGTTCTGTTAAGGGTTATCGGCGTTAAGCCTAACGAAGAACCGCCCGTAACGGAAGAAGAAGTGCGAGTTTTAATTGAGCAGGGGCGCGAACACGGCGTTTTTGATGACCGTGAGCAAATGATGATTGAAAACGTGTTTGCTCTTGATGATTTGCGCGTCAGCGAAATTATGACGCCGCGCACCAAAATTGAATGGCTTGATTTAAACGACACGGCAGATGTACAATTTTCTGAAATGTCAGACAAGATGTATTCCTGCTTTGTTGTTGCAGAAAATGATTTGGAACATGTTGCCGGTGTTGTTTATACCAAAAAAGTTTTTGCGTCGTGGCTGCACGGCGGCGAACGCAATCTGCGTAAATTCATTCAGCAGCCGCTTTATGTTCCGGAGGCTATGCACACTCAGAGCCTTTTGGATATGTTTAAGGTAAAGCGCATTAAAGTTGCGCTGGTTATGGATGAATTCGGCGGGCTGGCCGGTATGGTAACGTTAAGGGACGTTATTGAGCATCTTGTTGGTGATTTGCCTTCTTACGATGAAGACGTTAAGCAGGAAATTGTAAAACGTGATGACGGAAGCTGGCTGGTAGACGGCATGCTGCCTGTTTCGGAATTTAAAGATTATTTTGAATTCGAAGAACTGCCGCTGGAAGAAAAAAACGGCTATAATACGGTTGCCGGGTTTGTGGTTACAAATATCGGGCATATTCCTCAGGCCGGCAATTACTTTGTTTGGGAAGGTTACCGTTTTGAAGTTATTGACATGGACGGTACCCGCGTGGACAAAGTAATGGTTACGCAGGTACCGCAGCAGGAACCGGAAGCTGATGATGAAGATTAAAACAAACATTAAATGACAATGGTGTCATGAAGTGGGGAGGAGTCGTAATTGGTACTTTTTATTGTAGTTGCAAGTGCAATAATTTTACTCGCTGCATATTTTACTTATGGCAAATTCCTTGCCAATACGGTTTTTAAACTGGATGACAAAAATCCCGTTCCTTCCGTGGAAATGGAAGACGGCGTTGACTATGTGCCTGCTAAGAAAGGCATGCTGCTGGGCCAGCATTTTTCGGCCATTGCCGCGGCAGGGCCTATTAACGGGCCTATTCTGGCCGCAGTTATTTACGGCTGGGCGCCTGCACTTTTGTGGGTAATTTTGGGCTGCATTTTTATCGGCGGCATTCACGATATGGGCAGCCTTGTTGCCTCCGTGCGCCATAAGGCAAAATCCATTACCGAAGTTGTGCGCCTTAATGTATCGCAGCGCGCGTGGATTTTGTTTATGATTTTTGTATGGATTACGCTTGTTTATGTTATTGTTGCATTTACCGATATTACGGCATCGTCTTTTGTCGGCAACGTAACGCTGGAAAACGGCGAAGTTGTTTCCGGCGCCGGTATTGCAAGTTCCTCTGCAATGTATCTGGCTTTGCCGATTATCATGGGCCTGTTAATGCGCTTTGGCGGCTTAAAAGAAGGTTTGGCAGTAGCAATTTTCCTGCCTCTGGTTGGCGTTGCCATTTGGGCAGGCCAGTCTTTGCCGCTTAGCCTGCCTGTTGCAGACCCGGCAACTGCCCAGAAAATCTGGGGCGTTTTAATTCTGGTTTACTGCCTTGTTGCGGCAATGATGCCGATGTGGCTTCTGCTGCAGCCCCGCGGCGCGCTTGGAGGTTACTTCCTTTACATTGCCCTTGTTGTAGCGGCAATCGGCATTATGTTTGGCGGCTACGAAATTAATTACCCCGCATTTACCAATCTTAACCCCGACGGCAGCCTTGGCGAACATTTCTGGACGCCGATGTTCCCGATACTTTTCATCACCATTGCCTGCGGTGCCTGCTCCGGCTTCCATGCCCTCGTATCTTCCGGTACCAGCAGCAAGCAGCTTGCCAAAGAAACGGACGCAACTGCCATTGGCTACGGCGCAATGCTGCTTGAAGGCATGGTTGCAGTAGTTTCCATCGTCTGCGTTATGATTCTTGCCAAAGATTCCGAACTTATTACCAAAGCGCCTAACTTTATTTACGCTATGGGCATTGGCAGCTTTATGGAACTTATCGGTATTCCGGCTGCTTTTGGCATCAGCTTCGGCCTGATGGCGTTTACTACCTTTGTTTACGACACGCTTGACGTTTGCACCCGCCTTGGCCGTTACGTTATTGAAGAACTTACCGGCTGGCGTGATATGAAGGGCAAAGTGCTGGGAACTGTGCTTACTTCCGCAGTGCCTATTTTCTTCATCTTCCAAACAATGACGGATGCCAAAGGCAACGTAATTCCGGCATGGAAAACCTTCTGGAATACATTTGGTGCTTCCAACCAGCTGCTGGCAGCGCTGGCACTTATCGGCATCAGCATCTGGCTGTACAATACCCGCCGTAATTCCAAGGTATGGATGGCTGCGTGCATTCCGGCCGTGCTTATGTTCTTAATGTCCAACTGGGCGCTCCTGCTCAGCATTTATGAAGGCTGGGTACTTGGCCTTGGGCATCCTGCCGTACCGGTAGTATCCGTAATTTTGGTAATACTTTCCGTACTGGTTGCGGTTGAAACCATTTATTCCGTAAGCAAAAGCAAAGCCCAAATTCAAAAAGAGCAATAAGGCTTGACATAATTTTTAAAACTAATTATAATAATTTTCAACAACATATTTTTCACCTGAAAAACTGTGAAGGGAATAAGATAAACCCCAACGCCTTCAGAGAGCTGCCGGAAGGTGCAAGGCAGCGGCAAAGGTTTATGTATAGCTCATCCCGGAGTTGCCCGCCCGATATGTAGGGCCGGACGTTTGGCAGCGTTATAAAGCCGGGCCTTGTTGGAGGCTGCTGAGGGCCGCGTCTGCGGCTGAAATTAGGGTGGTACCGCGTGGAATTATTCCCCGCCCCTATGCTTTTGTAGGGAGCGGGGATTTTTGTTTCTCCGCTCAAATAAAAACGAACGGAGGTTATTAAAATGCAGTATGCAAACAAAAAGTACATTCCATTTCAGCCTGTAAAAATGACAAACCGCGAATGGCCGGATAAAGTAATTACCAAAGCCCCGGTATGGTGCAGCGTAGATTTGCGCGACGGCAACCAGGCACTGGTTACGCCCATGCAGCTTGATGAAAAGCTTTTAATGTTTAAAACACTGGTCGATATCGGCTTTAAAGAAATCGAAGTTGGTTTTCCTTCTGCCTCTGACACGGAATATGAAATTCTGCGCACGTTAATAGAAGGCAACTATATTCCCGATGATGTAACCGTGCAGGTACTGGTTCAGGCCCGTGCCGAACTTATTAAAAAAACTTTTGAAGCCGTTAAAGGCGCTAAAAACGTTATTATACATTTTTATAATTCAACCTCAACTTTGCAGCGCAAAGTAGTGTTTAAAAAAGATATGGACGGCATTGTAGACATCGCCGTGGAGGGCGCACGCCTTATCCGCAAATTAACGGAAGAAGAAGTTGCCAAAAGCGGCATGAATATCCGTTACGAATATTCTCCCGAAAGCTTTACCGGAACGGAAATAGATTTTTCCATCCGCATTTGCGAAGAAGTTATGCGTGAACTTGGCGCAACCAAAGAAAACCCGGTTATTTTAAACCTGCCTTCAACGGTAGAAATGTCCACACCAAACACTTATGCCGACCAGATTGAATACTTCTGCAAAAACCTGCACAACAGGGAAGCAGCTATCGTAAGCATTCATCCGCATAATGACCGCGGCACGGCGGTTGCTTCGGCAGAACTTGCCATCATGGCAGGAGCAGAACGTGTGGAAGGCACGCTGTTCGGCAACGGCGAGCGTACCGGCAACCTTGACCTTGTAACAGTTGCGCTCAATATGTTCACTCAGGGTGTAGACCCGCAGCTTGATTTCAGTAATATTCTGGAAATTAAAAATATTTACGAAAAATGCACCAAAATGCACGTGCATGAACGCCAGCCCTATGCCGGCGAACTTGCCTTTACCGCTTTTTCCGGCTCCCATCAGGATGCCATCCGCAAAGGCTACGATTATATGGAAAATTCCAAAACTCCGTATTGGGAAGTACCGTATCTGCCAATTAACCCGGCGGATGTTAACCGTGAATATGAACCCGTTATCCGCATTAACAGCCAGTCCGGCAAGGGCGGCGCAGCCTTTGTACTGGAACATGCATGCGGTTACCGCCTGCCGAAAGAGATGCACCCGGAATTTGGTGCAATCGTCAAGGCAGCATCGGATGCTTATGGCGACGAACTGAAAGAACAGCAGATTGTAGAGCTCTTTAATAAAGAATATACTGAGTTTAAAGGCAAATACACGCTGCTCCAGCACCGCTTTACGGAACTGCGCGATATGGACGGCACCACGGAAACCCGCTTTGAAGGCTATATTAACGAAAACGGCGCCATCAAGATGATTGTCGGCAGCGGCAACGGCCCGATTGACAGCTTCTTCCAGGCACTTTCGAGCATCGGCATTACCGGCTACGAATTTGTAAACTACCATGAACACGCTATTAGCCGCGGCAGTGATGCGCTTGGTATTTGCTATATTGAACTCAAAGTTCCCGGCAACGGACATATCTTTGGCGTAGGTATCAACGCCAACATCAACGTAGCGGCAATTCAGGGCATACTGTGCGCAATTAACCGTGCAGAAGCACACCATACACAGGCGTAAAGTCAGTATTTGAAAATCCTGCCTGGGCTGCGTGGATTGAAATATCACAATGTCATGCACATTATCAAGCACGTTGTTGCAGCACGTATAAGCAGCGAATAGCTGTGGCCGCGTTTTCCGCAGATAATTCAAACATCTGTATTTTAGCCTGAAAAACAAATTATTTAAATAACAAGAACACTCCCTTTTTATTCAACTGATTTTTAGCTGATAAAATGGGAGTGTTCGTTTTTTACTTATTCCTTATTTTTTACTTCAAATACTTATCAAAAAAGTTTTCAATTTTAGCGAAAGGAATGGCGTTTTTGCCGCCGCCGTCATACAGGTCGGTGTGAACTGCGCCGGGGATGATTAACAGTTCCTTGTTTTCGGTATAGGGGTTGCCGTTAATCATATTTTTGTAAGCGTCTTTGCTGAAATAAACGGAATGTGCTTTTTCGCCATGGATAATCAGTACCGCGCTGCGGATTTCGTTGCTGTATGCCAAAATCGGCTGGTTTAAAAAGCTCATGGTGCCGGTAACGTTCCAGCCGCCGTTAGAGTTTAAAGAGCGTGGATGATAGCCACGTTTTGTTTTGTAGTAATCGTAATAATCCTTTACAAAAAACGGCGCATCTGCCGGGAGCGGATCTGCTACGCCGCCGCCAAGTTTGTAAGTGCCTGTTTTGTAATCTTCGGTGCGTTGTGCGTTCAGCGCCTGGCGTTTGGCGTAGCGCGCATCACTAGTGTTTTCGGCGTCGAAATAACCGTTGGCGTTCACGCGTGACATATCATACATGGTGCTGGTTACGGTAGCTTTAATGCGGGTATCAAGCGCGGCGGTGTTCAGTGCCATGCCGCCCCAGCCGCAAATGCCGATAATGCCGATTTTATCGGTATCAACCATTTCATTTGCTGCAAGGTAGTCTACTGCTGCCTGAAAGTCCTCGGTGTTGATATCCGGCGAAGCCATATAACGGGGTTGCCCGCCGCTTTCACCGGTAAAGGAAGGGTCGAAGGCAATGGTTAAAAAGCCACGCTTTGCCATTTCCTGTGCATAAAAGCCGGAAGCCTGTTCCTTAACTGCGCCAAACGGGCCGCAAACAGCAATGGCGGGCAGTTTTCCCTGTGCGTTTTTGGGAACATACATATCCGCTGCCAGCGTAATGCCGTAACGGTTGCGGAAGGTTATTTTACTGTGATTTACTTTATCGCTTTGCGGAAAAATTTTGTCCCATTCCTGAGTTAAATTAAGCTGTGCTGTCATGTTCGTATCAGTCCTTTCTGCGGTAATTGCCGTGCCTGCCGGGGCGGCGTAAGCTGCGGCTGCGCCTGTGCAAAGCAAAAGCGACAGGCCGAGTGCTGTAAAAAGCTTCATACTGTTCATCCTTTCTTACATATTAGCAGGGGCTGTGTTTTTTAGCTGGTAAAGCAAAAAATCCAGCAGGTCTACTTTTTGTTCTGTCCGGTGGAGTTCTGCCAAAAGCAGGTGTTTATGGCGGCGCAGCAGCAGGGCTGCGTTTTGGGTATCGCCGCTTCGCAGCAGCTGCATAACAGTATCGGTCAGTTCGGCACTGCACCCTAACTCCCGCAGACTGTTTTGGTAATCTGCTAATTTTATCTGCTGCATTTGCGCACCTCTTTTCTGTTTTTATTATAGCCCGGCGGCGATTTTTGCGCTAATGGTAAAAACTCATATCGTGATATGAAATAAATTCATTTCATGCTATAATAAACTTATGGAGGTTTTAGTATGGAAATCAGAACTCTGCGCTATTTTTTAGAGGCGGCGCGCGAAGAAAATATGTCCAAAGCGGCGGAGCGGATGCACATATCGCAGTCGGCGCTTTCCAAACAGTTAAAAGGGCTGGAGGAGGAGCTGGGCAAAAAGCTGTTTGTGCGGCACAGTTTTTCCATTGAGCTGACGGAAGAAGGGATGCTTTTGCGCAAGCGCGCGGAAGACTTGCTTTCGATGGCGGATAAAATAACGGCGGAGTTTGCCTCAATGGACGACATTATCGGCGGCAATATTTATTTCGGCTGTGCGGAATCGTATCAATTGCGGCATTTGGCGGCTTTAATAAAGCGTTTTAAAAAGCAGTACCCGGGGTTTCATTACCATATTACCAGCGGTGATACGGAGCAGGTAACGGAAAAGCTGGATAAAGGGCTTTTGGATTTTGCCGTGCTGGTAGAGCGCCCGGATTATGCAAAATACAATGTTGTTAAAATGCCGGAATCGGACCGTTGGGGGCTGGTAATGCCTGCCGGGTGTGCACTGGCGCAGAAGGATTGCATTACTTTTGAAGATTTGCTCGGGCTGCCGCTGTTTTGTTCCGGGCAGGGCTGGCATGCCGATTTGCCGCTGTGGTGCGGCGAGCGCATTAACGAACTGACGCTGGAAGGTTCATTCCGGCTGTCTTACAACGCTTCTGTTTTTACGCGGGAAGGGCTGGGCTATTTATTAACCTTTGAACATTTGGTTAATACCAGCAGTGAAAGCGGGCTGGTGTTCCGCCCGCTGTACCCGGAGCTGACGACGGATATGTTTATTATCTGGAAAAAACATCAGGTATTTACCCCCATTGCCGAGCGTTTTATTAATGAGCTGCAAAAAGAATTTGGCAGAAACTGTTAAAGTTTTCTGGCATCGGCCTGAAAAGTGAAAATGTAAAAGTTTTTAAATTGCTAATCGAAAAAAAGAGAAAAATTTGATAGAATTAAAAATATAAAAAGAGTTAAAAATTTTTTAAGGAGAAAAACTATGCGTACAGTTGCCTGTTTTGGCGATTCTTTAATTTTTGGTTTTCCGTATGGCCCTAAAGAATCATGGATTGCGGAAGTTGAGGAAGAAACCGGCGTAACTATGCTTAATTACGGCGTATGCGGCGATTGCTGTGACGATATTGTGTACCGCCTGCAAAATATGTATCTGCCTGAGCAGGTTGAAGCTGTTTTATTTTGGGGAGGAGCCAACGATATTTTAAACGGACGCCCGCAGGGCTTTGTTATTGATGATTTGAAACGTGCGGCGGAATTTTGCGCGGCAAAAAAATGGCCGCTGGCTTTTGTGCTGCCGCTGTTTTCGGCTGACGATGATTTTAACGCGAGGGCAGAGCTTTTGCGCCGCCGTATGCAGCTTGAGTTCGGCGGGAAAGTATTTTTGCTTGATTTGCAGGAGGCTGTTGGCGAAACTGACAGAGAATTGCAGGCTGCGTATTTTGACGGCATTCACCCTACCATAGCAACCTATAAAAAACTTGGCATGTGCGCTTCGCAGCTTTTGGCAGGCTGGTTGAAAGGCGAATGATTTGCTTTAAAGAGGCGGCATGGGGTATAATAATAAATAATAATAAAATGGCTTTAACAGGCCTTAAAATATGATACAGGAGATTTTATAATGTTTATTGACAGAGCGAGAATTTATGTGGAAGCAGGCGCCGGCGGCGACGGCATGAGCAGCTTCCGCAGAGAAAAATTTGTAGAAAAGGGCGGCCCTAACGGCGGCAACGGCGGACGCGGCGGCAGCGTTATTCTGCGTGCCGATAAAAACCTTAATACGCTGATTGACTTCCGCTACAAACGCAAATTTGTTGCAAAACGCGGCGGACAGGGCGGCAACAGCAACTGCACCGGGCACAGGGCGGATGATGTTATTGTAAAGGTGCCTATGGGCACCCTGGTGCGCGACGATGCAACCGGCGTACGCTTGGCTGACCTTATTGAGGACGGGCAGGAATACGTTGTTGCCAAAGGCGGGCGCGGCGGCAAAGGCAATGCCTGCTATGCAACGTCTACCAACCGTGCGCCTACTTTTGCCGAAAAAGGTGAACCCGGTGAGAACCGCTGGGTTAAGCTGGAACTTAAACTTCTGGCAGATGTAGGGCTTGTAGGTTATCCCAGCGTAGGCAAATCAAGCATTATTGCGCAGGTATCGGCAGCAAGGCCGGAAATTGCAGCTTACCATTTTACCACGCTGACCCCGGTGCTTGGCGTGGTGCGTATTGACGCCGAACGCAGCTTTGTGCTGGCGGATATTCCGGGCCTTATTGAAGGCGCGCATCAGGGCGTTGGCCTTGGTTATGACTTTTTGCGCCATGTGGAACGCACAAAGGTGCTTTTGCACGTGCTTGATGTTTCCGGTACGGACGGGCGCGACCCGATTGACGATTTTGAAAAAATTAATTTTGAACTGAAAGAATACAGCGACAAGCTGGCACGCCGCAAGCAGCTTGTTGTTGCCAATAAAATGGACTTGCCAGAAGGCAGGGAGAATTTTGAACGCGTAAAAAAATATGTGGAAGAAAAAGGCTTTGAAATTATGCCGGTATCGGCAGCAACTGGCGACGGTTTGCAGGCATTGATGTTTAAGGCTTATGACATGCTGCAGGATTTTGTTCCGGAAGAAGACGAAGAAGAAAACCTGCTTATTGAAGAAATTGACCCGGACAGCTTTGAAGTAGTGCCCGGCAACGATACTGATTTTGAGGTGCGCGGCAAAAATATTGAGCGCCTTGTTGCCATGACGAATTTTGACAATGATGAAGCGTTGTACCGTTTCCAGCTTATCTGGAAAAGCCTGAAAATTGATGATGCCCTGAAGGAAGCAGGCATTACCGAAGGACAGACTGTGCGTATACGCGACATGGTATTTGAATTTAAAGAATATTAAATGGGGTGAGGGGTATGGTTTTACAGCGGAGTGATTTAAAAAAAGCCAAAAGGGTTGTTGTTAAGGTAGGTTCAAGCACAATTACCCATCAAAACGGCAAACGCGATTTTGGGCGTATTGACAGGCTGGCGCGTGAGATGTCTGATTTGCAGAATCAGGGGCGCGAGATGATTCTGGTAACGTCCGGTGCGGTTGCAGTTGGGGTGGACAGGCTGGGGCTGCCCGAAAAGCCGCGTACCATACCCGGAAAGCAGGCTGCTGCCGCAATAGGGCAGGGCATTTTAATGCACACTTACGAAAAGTTCTTTGCCGAATACGGGCAGATTGTGGCGCAGGTACTTTTAACGCGTATGGAGGCCATTGACCGCCACCGTTATACCAACGCGCGCAACACTTTTATGGAACTTTTGAAAAACGGTGTTATTCCCATTGTTAACGAAAATGACGTAGTTGCGCTGGATGAACTGAAAATAGGCGATAACGATAATATGTCAGCGCTGGTTGCCGGAATTACCGATGCTGATCTGGTTATAATTTTATCTGATGTGAAAGGCCTTTATACGGCCAACCCGCAGACGCATCCGGAAGCAAAACTCATCAGCCAGATTGAAGAAATTACGCCTGAGGTAGAAGCACTGGCCGGCGGTGCAGGCAGCTCCGTTGGCACGGGCGGCATGTTTACCAAGCTGCAGGCGGCAAAAAATGCCACAAGCTCCGGCATTAACATGGTTATTGCCAGCGGCAGCGAAAAAGATGTTATCGCGCGTATTTTAAACGGCGAGGAAATAGGCACGCTGTTTGCATCGAAAGAAAACCGCCTGCAGTTCCGCAAACGCTGGCTGGCGTTTGGCGCGCGCATTATGGGCAAAATTATTGTTGATGACGGCTGCGTAAAAGCAATTAAAAAAGCTGGCGGATGCAGCATTTTGCCGGCAGGCATAATTGGTGTGGAAGGTGATTTTGAAGCAGGCAACACCGTAAGCGTTGTTACGCAGGACGGGTTTGAGCTGGCAAGGGGTTTATGCCATTATTCTTCAGATGAATTGCAGAAGATAAAGGGCTGCAAAACATACCATATAGAAAAAATCCTTGGCCACAAGAATTTTGATGAAGTAATTCACCGCGATGATTTGGTAATTTTAAATTAGGAGGCTGACATGATGACTACATTTGAACTGGTAAGAGCTAAAGCAGAAGCGGCTCATAAAGCTGCGTGCGCACTGGGCGTAGTATCGGCAGCTGTAAAAAACAAAGCGCTGCTGGCTATGGCGGATGCGCTTCTGGCAAAAACAGATTTTATTATTGGAGCTAATGACAGGGATATGCAGGCTGCCAGAGAAAACGGCATGAAAGAATCCATGCAGGACAGGCTGCGCCTTACGCCCGAACGTATTGAAGGCATGGCGGAAGGCTTGCGCCAGGTAGCGGCGTTGCCTGACCCTGTCGGCAATGTTATAGGCGGGCAAACGCTGGCCAACGGGCTTAAAATTACTAAAGTACGTGTGCCGCTCGGCGTTATCGGCATTATTTATGAAGCACGCCCCAACGTAACGGCAGACGCTATCGGCCTGTGCTTAAAATCCGGCAACGCAGTTGTGTTAAAAGGCGGCAGCGAAGCCATGCAGTCTAACATGGCGGTTGCAGGCGTGCTTACCGAAGCCGCTGAAGCAGCGGGCATACCGCAGGGGGCAATTCAGTTTATTGATACTGCCGACCGTGCTGCGGTAACGGCGTTAATTAAACTTAACGACTTTGTTGATGTAGTAATTCCGCGCGGCGGCGCAGGCTTAATTAAGGCTGTTGTACAAAACGCTACTGTGCCCGTTATTGAAACCGGCAGCGGCGTATGCCATACTTACGTGGATGCAGTCGCAGACTGCGCCATGGCGCGCAAAATTGCCTTTAATGCCAAAGTGCAGCGCCCTTCCGTATGCAACGCCATGGAAACGCTTTTGGTGCATAAGGATGTGGCAGGCAAGTTTTTGCCACTGATGCTTGATGAATATTTTAAAGCGGGCGTAACTGTTTTTGGCTGCCCGGCAACGCAGGAGTTTGATGAACGCGTACAGCCTGCAACGGAAGAAGACTGGGCAACGGAATACGGCGATTTGCGCCTTTCCGTTAAAATTGTGGAAGATATTGACGAAGCGCTGGAACATATTGCCAAATACGGCACAAAACATTCCGAATGCATTGTAACCGAAGATTACAATGCGGCGCGTAAATTCCAGGACTGCGTAGACGCGGCGGCGGTATATGTTAATGCGTCAACACGTTTTACGGACGGCTTTGAGTTCGGCTTTGGTGCGGAAATCGGCATCAGCACGCAGAAGCTGCATGCGCGCGGGCCTATGGCTTTGCCGGAACTTACTTCGTATAAATTCCTTATTAATGGCAGCGGGCAAACCCGCGGTTAATAAGTGCGGAGGTTAAAATGGAAGAAATTGAACAGGAAGTGCTGGATTTATTACAGCGCAAAACTGATAATACGGATGAACTTACCGTACGCTTCCGCAATGCGGTAATGCTTGAGCGTGTTAAGAAAAAACTGCTTGGCATACCTGTGGCACGTTACGATAAAGAAAAACGCCGCGCATATCTGGAATATCCCGACGGCAGAAAAGTGTATGAAGATGAACAATGATAAAAAGCCGGAAATAATTGTTTTTGCCGGGCCCAACGGCAGCGGCAAAACAACTGTTACCATGCTTGCCAAAATAATTCAGCCGTATATTAATGCGGATGAAATAAAAAAGAATTTGCTGTGCGAAGATTTGGAAGCGGCTAAAATTGCTGAAGGCCTGCGTGAAAAAGCACTGGCGCAGAAACAGAGCTTTACGTTTGAAACCGTGCTTTCAACACGCCGTAACCTTGATTTGCTGCACCGAGCCAAAGAGCAGGGTTATTTTATAAGGTGCATTTATGTTTTAACGGTTGACCCGGCAATTAATGTGTACCGCGTGTTTTCGCGCGTGGCATCGGGCGGGCATCCTGTGCCGAAAGATAAAATTATTTCGCGCTGGCATAAAGCGCTGGGGTTGGTGCCTGAACTTATCGGCGTGTGCGATATTGTGCATATGTATGATAACTCGGATGAGCCGTTCAGAATTTTTAAAAAGCGCAAATCGGAAACCTTTACCTGGCCGTGCGATTTATGGCCGCAGGAGGCCATAGAAAAACTTATAACCACTGGAACAACAAGTATAGAACGTAAATAATATAATGCCGGAAGCCTTTATACGGTTTCCGGTATTTTTTGCGCTAAGTTAAATAAAAATAAAGCAGTATTAAAAACAAAACAAACAAAATACGCTAAAGTAAAACCTTGGTAAAAAATGCCTTGCGGCGCTTGCAGATACGGAAAAAGATTTGTAAGATAAAAATAAAGTTAGCTATGGGAAACAGGTGCGGAAATGAAGGCGGATTTACATATACATTCTGTATTTTCGGACGGCAGCGACAGCAGGGAGAGTATTTTGCAAAAGGCTGCTGTTGTTGGAATTAAGGTTTTGGCATTTACTGAACATGACACAACAGAAGGCTGGCAGGAAAGCATTGCGCTTGGCGGAAGGTACGGAATAACCGTACTGCCGGGTGTGGAAATATCTGCATGTGACGCTGAAACAGGCAAAAAGGTGCATATTTTAGGCTACGGTTTTAAAAGTGCAGAAGCCATAAACGCTTTATGCAGGCCTGTTGCCGAAGCGCGGCACGAAAATTCACTGCAAAAAATAAAGGTGCTGCAAAAGCTCGGGTATAAAATAACGGAAGCAGACGTTTTGCCCTATGCCCATAAATATATTTTTAAAAAGCACTTAGTCCGCTATTTATTTGAAAGCGGGCAGGAAGATAAAATATTCGGGAATGTTTATCATAAAATTTTTCACGGCGGCGGGCCTGGGGATTTTGGCATAAAATATGTAAATGCCGCCGATGCTGTAAAAGTAATAACGGAAAGCGGCGGCAAAGCGGTGCTGGCGCATCCGGGGCAGCAAAATAATTTTGAAATACTGCCGGAATTAAAAAAAGCAGGCTTATGGGGTATAGAACTTAAGCATCCGGTGCATAATGCTTACTGGCAGAAAATTGTATTGCAGGCAGCGGCATATTACGGGCTGTACTGTACCGGCGGCAGCGACTGCCACGGAATTTATTCCGAAAAATACCACGCGGTTGGTTCTAATTTATGCCCTGCGGCAGCGGCCGAAGAATTGTTGAAATAGAATAAAAACTCTTGAAAATATTATGCTTGCAAGCAGGCATAATATTTTTGCTTTGCGGCAGTTTTTAAAACGGCAGGGAATAATATTTTTTTGTAGAATTATATAACAGAATTCTTAATATGGATTCGAAGGAGGCGTGACGATGAAAATTACTTTTTTGGGTGCCACAAGAATGGTTACCGGTTCATGCTATCTTATAGAAACAGGCGGCAGGAAAGTGCTGGTTGACTGCGGTATGTTTCAGGGTTCTAAACTTGTAAACGCTTTTAATGAGCGTGATTTTGTTTTTAACCCCGGCGAAATTGACGCCATGGTTTTAACGCACGCGCATATCGACCACAGCGGCCTGATACCGAAGCTGGTTGCGCAGGGTTATAAAGGGCCGGTGTACTGCACAAAAACCACGCTGGAATTATGCGGCATTTTACTGCCGGACAGTGCGCATATTCACGAATCGGATGCGGAGTTTGCCAACCGTAAGGGAATGCGTGCAGGACGCAAATTCGTTAAGCCGCTTTATACGGTTGATGAAGCCTATGCTGCGCTTAAAAATTTTGTAGTACGCGGTTTTGACGAAGAATTTGACGTTATTCCTGGCATTAAGGCCAAATTTAAAGTAGCAGGGCACATTGCCGGTTCTGCCATTGCAGAAATTTTTGCCGAAGAAGACGGCAAAAAAACAAAAATTATTTTTACCGGTGATGTCGGTCAGCCCGGCGCGCCGATTCTGGAAGACCCGGAACAGCTTCAGGGCGCCGATTTTATCATAACGGAATCCACTTACGGCAACCGCGTGCATAAAGTTTACGATAAAGCTGCTGAACTGGCCGAGATTGTTAACGATACGGCAGAGCGCGGCGGCAACATCATTATTCCGGCGTTTGCCGTTGGGCGTACGCAGGTGCTTTTGTATTATTTCCAAAAGCTGGCGCACGAAGGAAAAATTTCCAGCGATATACCTATTTACATAGACAGCCCGATGGCTAATAAAGCCACGCAGATTGTGCTTGGCAACCCACAGGAGTTTGACGACGAGGCGCGCGCCATTTACGAAATGCAGGGCAGCCACCTGCTTTCGATGAAGCAGCTGCATTTTACAGCCACGGCGCAGGAATCGCGCATGATTAATGAAATGCCCGGCACCAAAATTATTTTGTCTGCCAGCGGCATGTGCGATGCCGGACGTATTCTGCACCATTTAAAACATAACCTCTGGCGTGAGGACAGCAGTGTTATCATAGCCGGTTATCAGGCGGACGGCTGCCTTGGGCGCAAACTTATTGAAGGCGTGCGCCAGGTAAAAATTATGGGTGAGGATATCCGCGTTAATGCGCGCATTTACAATTTAAAAGGCTTTTCGGCCCATGCCGATAAGGAACAGCTTTTAAACTGGTACGGCAAAATGGCGCAGAAGCCGAAAGCGTTTTTTGTAACGCACGGTGAAGTGGATGCTTCCATGGAACTTGCCGGAGAATTGCAGCGCCGTATCGGCACGGCTGCTTATATACCGCAGTATGGCGACATCGTAAACATCAGCGGAAGCGAATGGCAGGTAACGGAAGCTGCCGTTGCCAGCGATGTTCCGGAAGTTGCAGCGCTTAAAGATTATCTTAAAAATCTGGAGCGCACTTATTTGCAGCACCGTGCCAAAATTGAGCAGGTTGTTGCACGCGACAGCGGAAAAGTTAAAGATATACGCAAAAAACTTGAAAAAATTAAAAAATATGTTGACGATATGCTGTCATCGTTGTAAATTTATTAGTATATAATAATATGCTGCCCTTGGTACTGTTCCCAAAGGTAACACGCTTTGGGGACAGTATTTTTTGCGGCATAAAATATAAAGGAGGCGCTTTATTTGGAAAAATCTGCTAAAAAAGAACAAATGGGAGGCATCCTGGGGCTGATTGAGCGTGTCGGCAATAAAATCCCGGATATTACCGTTTTGTTCATTGGCGCATTTGTAATTGTTTGCGTTGTGTCTGCAATTCTGTCGCAAATCAGTTTCGATTATGTGCACCCCGCAACTGGCAAACAAATTACGGTTAACAACATGTTAAGCGGTAAGGAACTGGTAACTTTAATGAGCAAAATGGTTACCAACTATGCTAACTTCCCGCCGCTGACAATGGTTATTGTGGCAACTCTCGGTATCGGTATTGCCGACGGTTCCGGCTACATTAACACCGGCTTGAAAAAACTTTTGTCTGTAACACCTAAATTTTTAATTACTCCGGTAGTAATTCTTGCCGGTATGGTCAGCCACCTTGGTCCGGATACCGGTTATGTTATCATTATCCCGATTGCGGCATATATGTTTTATGCAACGGGCAAGCATCCGCTTTCCGGCGTTGCGGCATCTTTTGCCGGTATTGCCGGTGCTTTTTCCGCCAACTATACCCCGTCTGCAATCGACCCTGTAATTCAAGGCTTTACGCAGAGCGCAGCGCAGATTATCGATCCGACTTATCAGGTTAACGTACTTTGCAATTATTTTTATGCGCTGGGTTCTACCTTCCTTGTAATTGCTTCCTGCTGGTGGGTTACCGAAAAAGTAGTTGACCCCTGGCTGTGGAGAACTTATCCGCTGCCGGATGACCTTGACCTTGGCAATGAAAACAATACCGATATTACTCCGCGCGAAAACCGTGCTTTTATGATTGCTACCGGCATTTTAATTTTAATGATTATCGGTTTGTTTGCAGCCCTTTATCCGGAAGATTCCCTGCTGCGTGCGCCTAACGGTGAAATTGCCAGCTTCCAGGCTCCTATTATGCAGTCCATTGTAGCAGTAATTTTTATTTTTGCAGCTGCTGTCGGCCTTGTATACGGTATTTTGTGCGGCAAATTCCGTTCTCCTAAAGACGTTACCGCCGCTATGGAAGAAATTACCAAAACCCTCGTGCAGATGGTTGTATTCTACTTCTTCGCAGCACAATTCCTGTATGCGTTTGGCGCATCCAATATCGGCGTACTGCTTGCGGTATCCGGCGCAGAATTTTTAAAATCGCTGGCTTTGCCGCCGCAGATTACCATTTTGGGCATTATAATTTTTGTAGGCCTGCTGAATCTTATCATCACTTCTGCATCTGCAAAATGGGCAATTCTGGCACCTATTTTTGTGCCTATGCTGATGGCAGTAGGCATTGCGCCTGAACTTACACAAGCCGCCTACCGCGTAAGTGACAGTGCCGTAAACGTTGTAACGCCTATGTTCGCGTTTTATCCGCTGATTATACTCTACTGCCAGAAATACGTTAAAGAAGCCGGTATCGGTACGCTCAGCTCCATGATGCTGCCGTATACCATTACGCTGCTTGTAACTTTAACCTTCATGCTTTACTTCTTCTGGTGGTTTGATATTCCTCTGGGCTTCCAGGCAGATTATGTATATCCGCGGCGAATGTAATATTTAAGGAGGCATAATAAATTATGCAGGAAAAATTATTACAAAGATTTTTGCGTTATGTGGCAGTACCTAGCCAGAGCAACGCTGCCAATGCCAATGTACCTTCAAGTGAAGGGCAGCGCAAACTGGCAGAGCTGTTAAAACAGGACTTGGCTGAACTTGGCCTTGTTGACCTTGAAATCAGCGAATATTCCGTACTTACCGGCAAACTGCCGGCTTATCTGCCGGAAGGCTGCACCAAAGAGGTGCCAGCTGTTGGCTGGTGCGCGCATCTTGATACTATTGATATTAATATGTCGCCGGAAATTCATCCGCAGGTGGTTAAAAACTATCAGGGCGGCGATGTATGCCTGAACAAAGAAAAAGATATCTGGATCCGCACGGCAGAACACCCGGAACTTGAAAAATACGTGGGCGAAGATATTGTATTTACTGACGGCACCAGCGTGCTTGGCGCAGATAACAAAGCTGCCATTGCCAACATTATGGTTGCTTTGGAAACCATCGTTAACGAAAAACGATATCACGGTGATATTTACGTTGCTTTTGTTCCGGACGAAGAAATTGGCCTGCGCGGTTCTAAAAAAATGGATTTCAGCAAATTCCCTGTTAAATTTGCATATACCATTGATTGCTGCGAACTTGGCGAAGTTGTTTACCAAACCTTTAACGCCGGCACTGCTATTGTTAAAATTAAAGGCGTAAGCGCGCACCCGATGAGCGCCAAAGGTGTGCTTATTAACCCGACACTGCTTGCCGTTGACCTTGTTAATATGTTTGACCGCACGCAGACCCCGGAATGTACGGAAGGCACCGAAGGGTATATTTGGGTTAAGAGCATCGTAAGCAATGATACTTATGCCACCGTTACGCTCGACATCCGCGACCATAACAAAAAACGTTATGAAGAACGCAGAGCGGAAATTGCCGCCAATGCCGAAAAATTGCAGGCTATGTATCCGCGTGCCGAAGTTACCTGCACCATGAGCGATACTTACGGCAATATTAACGATGCCGTAACGGAAGATAACAAATACTGCATTGATTATCTGTACACCGCAATGGAAAAACTCGGCATTAAGCCGATAACGCTTGCAATGCGCGGCGGTACGGATGGTTCGTTTATTTCCACCAAAGGCATTTTAACGCCGAACTACTTTACGGCAGGGCATAACTTCCATTCCAACTGCGAATTTTTGCCGCTTGGTGCTATGGAAAAATCCTGCAAACTGACGCTGGAACTTGTAGATTTGATTTACAATAAATAAACAGCAGTGCAAGAATAATAAAAATTTAAAAAGCCAAAGGTTATACTATTCAACAGCATAAAAATGCTGCGGCTCCTCCGATTCCGTCCAGGCCTTGCTGGCTGGACTTACGGACGAAGCGGCTGTAAAATTTAGCCGCCGCAGTTTTTATCAGCTGTTTTATAGCATAAACCTTTGGCTTTTTTTGTTATATCAGTATAATTTATAAAAATACGGTTTAATTTTTGTGTGCAGGCAGGAATTTAGAGAAAAATGCCGAAATATTTAATCAAACGATTGATTGAAAAAGAGCGTGATGATATGAAAAACGAAACAGGAAAAAGAGAAAAATTAATAATGTCTGCTATCGGTTTATTTGCAGAATATGGTTATGACAAGGTCAGCATCAGGCAGATTGCAGCAGAGGCAGGTGCCAACAGTTCGATGATTTCGTATTACTTTGGCAGTAAGCAGGGGCTTTACGAAGCAATTCTGCGTGAATTGATAAATAATTTTGATGAATTTATAGGCGTTTTGCGTGATGAAAAATTAGACCCGCGTGAAGGGCTGCGGATTTATACACGTTCCATCAGCGATATTTTTCACAAGTATCCGCCTGCTTATGTTAAACTGATATACCGCGAGGTGATTAAGCCGTCGCAGGTATTTCAAGACGTGGTTTTAAACAAATTTAAAAGCAATTCTGCCGTGCTGCTTAAAATGATTGAGCGCGGCAAAGAGCAGGGAATTTTTTTGAAAACACTGGATGAAAAAACAGTGCTTTTGATGCTTATTTCTATCATTAACCTTTATTTTTTAACCAAGCCGCTGCACAGCATGGTTATAGAACAGGACGAAAGTTTTACCGAAAGCTATCTGCGGCAGGTTTTAGATATTTTATTGCGCGGAATTGAGGTAAAAGGCCATGACAAAACGTAAAATTATTACCGCCGTTATCGCAGTAATACTCATTTTGGCAGCAGGTGCCTATAAATTGTATTTGCAGGGCGAAGAAGCCAAAATACTTACCGGAACTGTTGAAGCTACAAAAGCCGATGTAACTCCGCGGCTGGGCGGCTATTTGCGTGAACGTACCGTAAAAGAGGGCGACAGAGTAACTGCCGGGCAGTTAATTGCCAGGCTTGATACGCGCGAACTTGAGGCACAGCTTGCCGAAGATGAAGCAAGCTTAGCCAAAGCCCAGGCTCAGCTGACCGATTTAATTAAGGGCGCGCGCCCGCAGGAGCTGCGCGAGGCGGCAGCTAAAACGGAATCGGCACTGGCAGATTATAACCAGGCGCATACCGACCGCCTGCGTTACGAAAAACTGTATCAGGACGGCGCCGTTGCACGCCAGCTGCTTGACCAGGCAATAGCGGCGGATGTAGTTGCCGAAAACAGTTTAAAAGCGGCGCGTGAACAGGAAGCGCTTTTAATTGAAGGCAACCGTGAAGATGAAATTGAAGCGCAGCGCCGTGAAACGCAGCGTGCGGCAGCAGCACTTGAAAATACTAAAATAGCATTGGGCGATATGACTTTATACAGCCCGGTAAACGGCGTTGTACTGACCAAAAATTATGAAGTGGGCGAATACGTAAGCGCAGGTATGTCGGTGCTTACGATTGTGGATTTAAGTGACTGCTGGGTAAGGGTTTACGTGCCTTCCGATGTGCTTGGCGTTATTAAAGTGGGGCAGGAGTGCAGTGTAAAAATCGACGCTTATCCGGACAGGGCTTTTACCGGTAAAATTAAGGAAATCAGCGACAGCGCCGAGTATACCCCGCGCAACAGCATAACAAAACGTGAGCGCGCAAACCTTGTGTTTGCTGTTAAAGTGGCGCTGCCGAATGAGGAGGGCATCTTTAAGCCGGGCATGGTGGCGGATGTTTTAATAAAATGACGGTACGGGAACTGGCAATAGAAACTAAAGATTTAACTTGTAAATTCGGCGCTTTTACGGCGGTGGATAGGCTTAACATTAAGGTTTACAGCGGTGAAATTTATGGCTTTCTTGGTTCCAACGGCAGCGGAAAATCAACAAGCATCCGCATGCTGTGCGGCATTTTAAAACCGGCCGCAGGAACCGGCATTGTGCTGGGGTACGACGTTGTAAAAGAACCGGAAAAAGTTAAGGAAAATATCGGTTATATGTCGCAGAAGTTCAGCCTGTACCTTGATATGACGGTGTTTGAAAACCTTGATTTTTATGCCGGTATGTACGGGCTGAAAGGTGAAGAAAAATATGCCCGCATTGAAGAAATGATTGAGCAGATGAACCTTAAAGACAAACGCAATGAGTTTTCCGGCAATCTTTCCGGCGGTTTAAAGCAGCGTCTGGCGCTGGGGTGCGCAATACTGCACAAACCCAGGCTGCTGTTTCTGGATGAACCAACAAGCGCCGTTGACCCTATTTCGCGCCGCAGCTTTTGGCAGATAATCCACGCGCTGGCAATCGGCGGCACTACGATGGTAGTAACAACGCATTTTATGGAAGAAGCCGAACACTGCGATGAAATGGTATTTTTGGATGCCGGAAAAATGGTTGCCGAAGGCAGCCCCAAAAAGCTGAAAGAAAGCATTAAAGGCACGCTGGTAAGCATTGCCAGTGATGATTCCATTAAACTGCGCGAAGAAATTAAAAAGCGTATTCCGGTGGAAGATGCCTATATTTTCGGGCGTGAACTGCGTGTGCTGGTTGCCCCGCAGGATTTGCCGCTGCTTTCGGACTGGCAGTATAAAATTATTGAGCCGACAATGGAAGATGTGTTTTCTTACTATCTTGATAAAAAGGGCGGTGGCAAAGTATGAACAGGCTGCTCGCTTTATTAAAAAAAGAATTTATCCAGATGCGGCGCGACCGCCTGACGCTGGTAATTTTGCTGATTATGCCGGTGGTACAGCTTATAATATACGGCTTTGCCATTAATACGGACGTAAAACATTTAAAAACGGCAGTGTTCGACCAGTCGTTATCTGCCGAAAGCAGGGAGCTTTTAAACAGTTTTACCGCCAGCGAATATTTTGACCTTATTTACATAGAAGACAGTTTTGAAGATGTTAACCGCAGGGTCGATGCAGGCGATGCCAAAGTGGGCGTAATTATTCCGCCCGATCTGGAAGAAAACTTAAAGCATAACAGGCAGACGCCGGTGCAGGTTATTGTAGACGCTACCGATTCCCAGTCGGCGGCTTCGGCAATAGCGGCGGCGCAGTCCATAGGCAATGTAAAATCGCAGGAGGCTTTGCAGGAAAAATACGGGCTGCACAGCAGCCAGACTTCGCTGTATGATGTGCGTGTACGCGCCTGGTATAATCAGGATTTTGTAACGGCGTTTTATATGGTGCCGGGCATTATCGGCGTTGTGCTGACAATGACCATGGTGCTGATAACCTCCATGGCAATTGTGCGCGAAAAGGAAAACGGCACGATGGAACAGCTTATTGTAAGCCCGCTGCGCCCGTGGGAACTGATACTCGGCAAAATCATTCCTTATATTTTTGTCGGCTACGCGCAGATAACAATTGCGCTGTTTGCGGGCATTATAGTTTTTAACGTGCCGGTGCGCGGCAGCATTACCTTGCTGTATGTTCTGTCGTCGCTGTTTATTACGGCGTCGCTGTCGCTGGGTGTTTTAATCTCCAGCTGCTCCAAAACGCAGATGCAGGCCATACAGATGGGCGTGTTTGTGCTGCTGCCGAGCATTATGCTGTCAGGATTTATTTTCCCGCGTGAATCAATGCCTGACTTTTTCTATTACCTGGGAAATTTTTTGCCGCTTACGTATTACCTGCAAATTTTGCGCGGTATTTTATTAAAAGGCAACGGGCTGGAGATTATGTGGCCGCAGGTAATGGCGCTGGTAATTTTTATTTTGCTGACGCTTGGTGCAAGCATTAAAAAATTTGTAAAAACATTGAACTGAAAATGTTATAAAAACCCTCCGGTATGTTATAATTTAGTTGTGTAAATAACAATATTACCGGAGGGTTTATGAATATAGGCGCAAGATTGGAAGCCGTAGCGGCGCTGGTGCCGCAAAACTGCGTTGTGGCAGATATTGGCACGGACCACGCGTATTTGCCGGTGTGGCTTATGCAGAAGGGCTTAATTAAAGCTGCCATAGCGGCAGATATTGCCGAAGGGCCGTGCAGGGCTGCACAAACCAATATCGGCATGTATGGATTAAAAGATAAAATAGAAGTGCGCCGCGGCAGCGGGCTTACGGTTTTAAAGCCGGGCGAGGCTGACGGCGCGGTTATTGCCGGAATGGGCGGCAGCACTATTGTGCAGATTCTGGAAGAAAGCCCGGATGTAGCCAAAGCACTGAAATTTTTAATAGTTCAGCCAATGGCAGGCGCGCCGGGGCTGCGCAGGTGGGCGTGCGAAAACGGCTGGCGCATTGCAGACGAAGCGCTGGCAGAAGAACCGCAGCATTTATACGAAATTATTATGCTGGTGCCCGGCAGCGAGCCGCCGCACAGCAGCATAGAATATGAAATTGGACCGCGCCTTATTGAAAAGCGGCCGCCGCTTTTTGGCAGGCACATTGAAAAACTTTACGCCGCTTACGCAAGAATGCTTAAAAGTATGGCGCAGAGCAGTAAGGCGCAGCAGAGCGGTAAATATAAAAAAATGCAGGAGCTTCTTGCCGGATTGGAGGAATATAAGCATGAGTGCGACTGTGAATGATATAGTAAAAATTATGGACAGCATTGCTCCGCGTAATCTTGCCGAGGAGTGGGATAACGCCGGTTTTTTAATCGGGCGCGGCAGTAGTTCCGTAAAAAAAATAATGGTAGCGCTTGACGTATCGCCGGAAGTTGTGCAGCAGGCTGTTGGGCAAAAAGCAGACATGCTGATAACGCATCATCCGCCGATTTTCAAACCGCTTAAAAACATCTGCGACAGCAGCTGGAAAAGCGACTTGCTGTTAAAGTGCATAGAAAACGGCATTGCCGTATATAGTGCGCATACAAGCCTTGACAGCGTGCTTGGCGGCGTTAACGATGTGCTTGCGGAAAAGCTCGGACTGGAGAAAACCGTTTCGCTGGTGAAAAATGATGCTAACTGCGGTGCTTTGGGGCGCGTAGGTTATTTGCCGCAAAAAATGGAATTTGAAAAATTTGCGCAGGTTGTAAAAGAGGCGCTGGGGCTTTCTTTTGTTACCGGCATAAGTGCAGGAAAAACTGTTTACAAGGTTGCCTTATGCGGCGGCGCCGGCATTGATTTTATTGCCGAAGCGCTTGAGCAGGGCGCGGATACTTATGTGACCGGCGATATAAAATACCATGAAGCCCAGAATGCCGTATTCAGCGGGCTGAACCTTATTGACGCCACGCATCAGGGTACGGAGCTGCCGGTTGTGGCGGTGCTGGCCGACAAACTTTCGCTGAGGCTGGCGGCGGCAGGATTTGCGGCGCAGGTTTTAACGGCGCGCGAAACTTTGCTTTTTAAACAATATTAATGAATTGAGGTACAATAAATGATTAGTGATTTTAAAGCCGGGGCAAAAATTTGCCAGTCGGTGCTCCTGCGTGTTCAGCGCGTGGGCACATCTTCCAACGGCGCGCCTTTTGCACGAGGGCTTGCGGAAGATAACAGCGGCAAAATACCGTTTATTACTTTTGAAGCCGGCATTGTTGAAAAAATGCGCGAGATGGACGGCCCTTCGCCGGTAATGGTAAGCGGCAGCGTGGATATTAACAAATTTTCCGGCGAAATGGCTTTGCAGCTGGTTATAAAAAAATTAAGCGATATCGTTCCGGAGGATGATATCAGCAACCTGCTGCCGGAAGGCGATTTTGACCACGAAGCCTATAAAGATAAATTTGACCGCCTTATAAAAAGCGTTTTAACACCGGGGCTGCGCCTTGTTTTGGATAATGTTTTTGAAGACGCGGTTTACGAACAGTTTTTGCGCAATCCGGCGGGAATGAGGCTGCACCACGCTTATATCGGCGGGCTGCTGCAGCATTCTGTTGATGTTGCGGTGCTGGCAACTGCTATGGCGGAATCTATCGGCGGCGTTGATAAAGATTTAATTATTGCCGGGGCGCTTTTGCACGATGTCGGCAAACTGCGTGAAATTTCTGCCTCCATGGGCTTTCCGTATACAACGGAAGGCAGGCTTTTGGGGCATATCAGCATGAGCGCGGCAATAGTACAGGAAGCGGCTGCCAAAGCGCGGGTTACCGGCCCTAAATTGCAGCAGCTGCTGCATATTATATTGTCGCACCACGGCGAACCGGAAAAAGGCTCGCCTGTTGCCTGCGCAACCAAAGAGGCCTTTATAGTGCATTATGCGGATGAACTGGACGCAGTTATGAACCAGTTTAAAAAGACGGATAATAAAAATCCGTGGGAATATAATAAAATGCTGCAGCGTTTTTTAATGAGTAATGTGTAAGCAAATAAGGTGATATTATGCTTTACCTGTTTTTGATTATAATCGTTTTGGGATTGCTGGCAGCTATGCTGACAGCGTTTGCTAAACTTATAAGGGATTTGGGAGAGCTTGCTGCTATGATGCGCGCTTCGGGCAGCGGCACGGAAAATAATGCCGCGCAGGATAAAAACAGCCCCGCAGATAACAGTGGCGGAGTTGTGAATGGCCACCCGTACACTCAGGACGATATTATTTACAAGAACGGGCGTTATTACGAAAACGAAAACAGCGAAGACTGGGAAGAATTTGAGTACGAAATAAGCGAAGACGAAAGATTTAAATAATATTTAAAAGTTTATAAAACAGGTTTTTCCGACGTTGATGTACGCATGTGGAAAACCTGTTTTTATTTTTAATATATGTTGTTAATGATGTTACACAATAACAAAAAACATGAAATTAAAATGAAAAAGTTGCAAAGTTATCTTAAAGTTGCTATAATAACGGCGCTGAAGTTAATTTTATATAAATTAAAAATCTTAATGGTTATTATATAAAATTACAGCAAAATATTTTATTCATTGGAGGAATCAAGGTGAGAAAGTTTTTAATGTTGTTAATGATGCTTGGTTTAATTTGTTTGAACACAGCTGCTTTGGCAGGTGCGCCTGCTGCGGAAAATAACGCGGCAAATGCTGCGCCTCGTCCGTTCAGCGAACGGCTGAATAAAGCTGCTGCTGAAGAAAACGGCGCAAAGGCGGCGGTGCTGTATGTTAATAATGCCAATACAACTTATGACGCGGATATAGACAGGACAGTTCTGGAAAACGTGCAGGCAGCACTAAAAACTTCTGCCTGTGAGTATATAGACGGAACTGAGTTTTTAGGGCAGCTTAACGAAAACGGCATTGCCGATATTACTCAGGCAGAAAGAGCTGATATTGCAGACGTGTTTAAAGGCAGCGGCGTTGACTACGTTGTGCTGGTGCAGGTGGAACCTTTCGTCCGCAAAGAAAAAGTAACCGTGTTTACGCTTGGCAAAGAGATGACGGCAGTTGTGCCTTTTAAAATTTTTGATGTCAAGATCGGCAAATACATTTATAACGGCAAATTTATGGAACTTGCCAAAGACAGTTCCGTTATCGGCGATGTCGGCAATAAATCTGTCGCGTTAAAAGCGCTTGATTCGGTTAATACCAAAATCAGCGGAGTAATTGCTTCGCGCCTGGCGCAGGGTAAAAATTAAATGCCTGCGGAGTGTATTTTAACCCTTGACTAATTACAGGCTTTGTGCTAAAGTACTGACAGTATGAGTGTGAAAAGCAATCACTGACGGCTTTGCCGTAAGAGGAAAGTCCGGGCTTTTTTATGCACATAAATTTACGACACGCAGCATAAAAACTGCGTGTTTTTTATTTTTGTGTAAACTTAATGAGAGGAAAGTCAGCTATTTAGTCAGCGGGTTAATTTAATTCTTTTGCTGCGTAAGAGGAAAGTCCCTTGCATAAATTTAAGTAAAGGGGATTTTACTATGCTATTATCAGAAAGCAAAAAACGATTTTTGCGGAGATGTATCGCTTTAAACCTTGCGGAAGGTACGTTGGTTAAATATGACCGCACGCTAAACAGGTTTTTTGAAACCTGTACGAGCAGGAACATTGAAAACGCCGAAGATATTACCGCCAACGATATAAGGGCGCACCTTGCAAAACTCGCAAAAGATGTTAATCCGAACACATTAAAAGTATATTTTGATACCATTAAGTCCTATTTTAATTACCTGTACCGTGACAAGATAATACCCGAAAATGTTGTAGCAAATATTGAAACACCGAAAAGGGAAGAAAAGACAATACCTGCGTTTAATAGATTTGAAATAGACACTATTTTAAATTCTTTTGACAAAAGCAGCTTTTTAGGGTTTAGAAATTATACTATTGCTTGTACCTTATTTGCTACTGGATTGCGGCGGGCTGAATTATCTGCACTGTACATAAACAGCGTTAATTTTGATGTTAATATTATAAAAGTTGTTGGCAAAGGGAAAAAATATCGTGATGTGCCTTTAAGCCATACATTAAGAAAAGTAATATTAAAATACCTGCAAAAAAGGGGAGAATATATTGCCGAACACAAACTCTTAAAGTCACCATACTTAATTATAAATAAAGACGGTGAAAGGTTAGGTGTATCAGCGATAAGCGGCATAATAGCCAAAATAGGCAAGGATGAAAATATTACTGGCGTTAGAGTATCGCCGCATACTTTCCGGCATACGTTTGCAAAGTTTTTTCTGCTTAATGGCGGCGACTTGTTTAGCTTGCAAAAAATACTTGGGCATAGTGACATTGAAATGACGAAACGCTATGTTGAAATGAATGAAGTGGAGTTAAAAATACAAAACGACAAATTTAATCCGTTTGACAATACAAGCTGGCGTTATTTATAAAAGCATTTATCGCATACGGTTAGTTTACAGGCGTTTTTTTACCGGTACGCTTAAAACTATATTCGGAAACTAAAAAAACGGCTGTAAGGCATAAAAGCGGCGGCGTAAATTGATTTTTGAGTTTTAAGCAATAAAAAACAGGGGAGGGTTTAACCTCTCCTGTTTTATTTTGTATTCGGTAGGTTCTTTCTGCAAAAAATTTGCGCCGAGGGTCTTGCGAGCCCCAAAAACGATTTAGATGCAGAGAAAATTTTAACGGTTTCCTGCCAGCATCCACAGGCGCAGGCTATAAAGCGGCATTGCTGCGCCTTTTGTGTGATTGTCAAAACTTGACTTTTGGGAAATAAAAATTATTTCCCGATACCGAAAAATCTTTCAATGGCACGCTGTACGGTTTCGCCTATAAAATAGCCTAATATAGCAAAAAAGCCGAAGCAGGCCAGCAAGATAATAAAGCCAAAGGTGCTGCGGATAATGTCTGTGGCTGTAATAGTAAAACCGATAAGCGTTAAAAGCCACGCAAGCAGCATACAAACTATTGCGGCCAAGATATAACCACCAAAAAGCCCAAGCATAAGGGCAAAAGCAAGGTTACCGGCAATGCGTATTAGTTTAGCAAACATAATAAAAAAACCTCTTAAAACGGTTAGTAAAAGTTAGTTTCGGACAAAAAAGTCTGAAAGTATGATTTTACTCAAAAATGAGTAAATTGACAAAAAAGTCTGCGTATTTTTATAAAAACTTAACAAAACTTAACAAAACTTAACATTTGCTCAAAAATGAGCGAAAGGCGGCAGACAGAAAAGTCCGCCGTTCATTTTAGTACGGTTGTGCCGGACGATGCCGTCTTATTCCTCGTTGTGGGTGCTGTTATATTGGGCTTTTATAATACGAGCGATAATATTCCGGGTTTATCTTTAAAAATTCATCAAAAGCCGCGGCTTTTGCAAATTCTTTCAACCATACTTGTGCATTATTTTCTGCGCCTGCTATGGTTTTTTTCATAAATTGAAAGAAATCTTTTTCGTTATAAGTAATTTTAGTGTATAAGACTTCTTCTTTTGGTATATCATAACTAACACCATTTTCGTCTATAACTAATCCTGCTGGCGTAGTATGCAAATTAGTCATTGGTGGCGGTAGCATTGTGCCATACAAATTGTAATTATCTCCGTCTTGTCGAATAAGAAAGTCTGGCGCAAGCAAATCTTGAAAGCGCTGCAAAGCACTTTTTTGCGTATTCATTAATTCATCAAGTGAAATACTTAAAGCGTTAGCGACATCAACCACAAAACCTATTCGCGGTTCTGTATCGCTGTTTTCGTAACGGTTAATCATTTGAGGCGGAATATCTAATTTTTCAGCTAATTCTTTTTGGGTTAAGCCTGCTTTTTCGCGGGCTATTTTTAAACATTCACTAAATTTCATTTTTAGACACCTACTTTATATATTTAGTAACTTAATTATAAAACATTTTAGTTTATTTTGCTACAAAAAACAACAAAATACATTGACAATAAACAAAAAAGGCGTTAAAATATATAAAAACATCAAAAAGGATGGTGAAAATATGAAACTTAACTATTTAGCTTTTTATATTGCTTGTTCTAAAGCAGGGCTAAAAGTTACAGATGCCGTAAAACGCGCAGGCTGTAATATAGCTGTATTAAGTAGCATTAAGCACGGCAAAAACGTAAACGCAGCCACAGCGGGCAAGCTGGCGGCGGCTTTAGGCGTGCCGGTTGAGGAGTTGCTGGATTTAGAGCAGTGACCCGTGCTGTGGTTGTGGAGGATTAGGAGGTGAAGCAATGGAACAGGAAAAGGCTTTAATGACAGCGTAGGAAGTGGCGGCGCTGTTAGGCGTAAAAATGTGTATGGCCTATAGAATTATACGCGAGGCCAACGAGGAACGAAAAGCCGCGGGAAAGTTAACAGTCCGCGGCAGAATAAACAAGAAGTATTTATTTAAAAAGCTGGATATTGAAGAGGTGTAAAAAATGGAAGTAACAGAAACCAAAGAAGAACTGGCGGAAATAGCGCTGCGCGTTTCGCCGCAGCTGATAAATTTAAAAGACATATACGCCGCGGATTATATTTTTTCTGCCGGTTATTATGCGGAAGATGCGGCAGACTGGGGGCGGGCGCGTTTTGGTGCAATGATGACTTATGCTGCCGGATATATAGCAGGCGTAAGGGCGGAGCGTCGCAAGAGAAAAGAAAAAGCCGCCCGGTGCGCCAACGCCGAGCGGTCAAAGCGGAGATAAAAAGCCCAATGAATACTAAATTAGAGCATTTTTAAACTGTTTTTATTTTACCACAGAACGGAGGAGAAAGCAATGAGAAAACACTATAACATGGGTTATGATGACGGCGCGCAGGGTTTAAGCGACTGGCAGCGCGAGGACATGATAGACGAAATTATGATGAGGGACGGTATTGTGGCCGCGTCCGACTATGAGGACGGGTTCGAGGACGGCCGAGAGGATAGCGAGGATTGGTAACATGCGGGTATTTTATGAAAATATCCCGGCAGAACTGAAAAAAGAGCCCCGCTGGGTTTGCTGGAAGTTTGAGCAGCGCGGCGGCAAGACAACAAAAGTGCCGTATACACCCACAGGCAGGAGAGCAAAAAGCAATGACCCTGCCACGTGGGCTGCCTTTGACGAATGCAGGGCTGCGCACGAGGGCGGCTGCTTTGACGGCATAGGTTTTCAGCTGGACGGCAGCGGCATTGTGGGCGTTGATATTGACCACGCCAAGGACGCTGCCGGGAACTGGAATACCGCCGCCGCTGATATTACAGAACGCCTTGCCAGTTATGCGGAAATATCGCCAAGCGGTGAGGGCGTGCATATATTCATAAAAGCAGTAAAGACGGGAAACAAAAGTAAAAACGCTGCTGCTGGCGTGGAGATGTACGATACAAAGCGCTTTTTTACCGTCACAGGTAATTTATACCGTGAGGGGTTAAACGCCGTACAGGAGCGGCAGGACGCTTTAAACGAGGTGTATTTCAAATACCTTGAGCCGCCGCAAAATGAGAAGGCGACCACAGGAGGAGAGAAGCACGCCGCCGCTGACTTTGCGCCGCTTGATGACAGCACAATTATAGAACTGCTGGAGAGCGGAAAAGCTGGCGGGCAGAAGTCCGGTAGGGGCGCAGAACTGGCGGCGTACTGGCGGGGTAATTACCTGCTTTACACGGATGATTTAAGCGCGGCAGATTTATCGCTTTGCAATGCGCTTGCCTTTTGGACGCAAAAAGACACGGCGCAGATGGACAGGCTTTTTAGGCAGAGCGGGCTTTACTTGCTGGACGGAAGGGCAGAAAAATGGAATACCAAGCATAACAGCGCCGGACAGACTTATGGCGAAATGACCATTGCCGCTGCTGTGGCTGCCTGCAATGTAGTGTACAGCGCGCGAAATTTAACAGGCCGCTTTAATAATGAGCCGGTAGTAAAGCAAAACTTCCCTGTGTGCAATCTTGAGGGAAAGCCGATAAAAACGCACTGGCAAAATTTGGCTTTCCTTCTGCGCCGCTGGCGCTATGAGGTTAAATATAACGAAATCAGTAAGGAAGTGGAATTTTACCGGGACGGCAAAAAGTTGGCTGTAAAATATGATGATACTGTAACTGAAATGCAGGGCGAAGCCAATAAAAGCGGGCTGGGCTGCAGCAGGCAGGACACGAGGGCGATGCTTAACCTTATCGCCAGTAAAAACCGTTATAATCCTTTTACCGACTATTTGGAAAGCTGTTTTAACCAATGGACGGCTGCAGGCGGGCAGAAGGTTTATTTTGACCACCTTTGCAGCGCACTTGTGTTGAATAATAATTTTGTTGCTGCTGGCCGTAGTGCTTTTTTATATGGCCTATTGCGTAAATGGTTATTGCAGGCGGTAAAGCTGGGTTATAATGACGGCAGCATAAAGCCTCAAAGCCTTCTTGTTTTGCAGGGTGCGCAGGGCATTGGAAAAACGCGTTTTGTTAATTGGCTGCTGCCGGTGCCCACGATTGTACTTACAGAACAAAGCATTGACCCGGCTAATAAAGACAGCGTTATTAAAGTTACAAAATATGCGCTTGTGGAAGTTTCTGAAATGGGGCGCAGTATGAAGGATAAAGACCTGCTAAAACAGTTCTTTACTTCTCCTCTTGATACCTATCGCGCGCCATATGATATGGCTGTACAGAAGCATCCGCGCAAAACAAGCTTTTGCGGAACGATAAATAATTTTGATTTTTTGCTTGACCGTACAGGCGAGCGCCGTTATTTTGTGTTGCCGCTTACAGCGATAGACTGGCAAAAGTTGGAGCGCTTGCCGCCTGCAATGCTGTGGGGCGAAATTTACGCGGCGGCAGTTGTGGATGGTGAGCGTTATTGGTTAAGCAGTGAGGAAATAACACTCGTTAATCAGCATAACAAAAACTTTACTTGCACAACATCCACAGAGGAAGCGCTATACGATTTACTGGACTGGAGCGCTCCAAAGGAACACTGGCAATATTGTACAGCTGCAAGTGTTGCTACGTTACTATATTTTGATAAGTCCAAAGCAGGAAAAGCAGCAGCGCTTTTAAAGGCTATGGCGGCAGGCGGCGAAATTGAAAGGCCGGTACACAAACATGGATTTGGCGCATCGTGGCTATATAAATTACCACCACAAAAAGGAACAGTAAAACGTTAAAGCCGTTAAAGCGCATTAAAGATAAAAGCCGCTTGCCTTTAATGGCGTAAGCGCAGGCGTGGAGCGGCTTTCAAGAAAAGCGTTAAAGGTGTTAAAGGCTTTTTATTTAATAATCTTTTATATGTATATTATGGTATATATTACATAATACATAATACATTACATAATCTGTATTATATATATATTTAGAAAAAAATACCTTTAACGTTAACAAAATGCCGTAAAGCCGCTCCCTGTGGGAGTTTGCGGGTATTAAAGCACTTTAACAAAGGGGTTTAACGTTTAACTCTTTTTTAAAACAACGCTAAAATAAATTATGCAAAGCTAAAACAAAATGCTTGCAGAAAAAAGAGGGGGTATTCTTAAAAATTTAAATTAATAGTTAATAAAACTTTAGGATAATAAAGTAAATGGAGGTAACAATAATGGACGAAAAAGAACTTGAAAAATTTGCACTGGAATTGCCGGAAAATGAAATAACGCAGGAATGGAAAACTAAAACCTGCCAAGCTTTTGAAGCTGCCGGAATACCGAAAAATGAAAACACGGATGCCGCTTTTGAGTTGCTGGGCGGTTATATTGCAATCAGCAAACAGCAGGCCTTTTTACAAGGGTTTGAAATGGCTTTGAAGCTGACTAAAGAAAACAGCGCAGAGCAGTTAATTCAGTAAAGCAGGAGGTAAAGAACTTTGGAAATAAAAAAAGAAACAAAAAACACTATAATTAAATGGTGTGGCGAAATTGGCATAGCAATAAACGCCGATGAGGTAAAAAATTATAAGCGATTTTTAGCTTTGGACGGGTTGGACAGCACGGCGCAGGCTGACCGCCTTGCTGTGGCTGTAATGAATATAGCGGCAGACAGCGGCGCACTTGCTTATATCCCGGCAGAATTGAAGCAGCAGGAAATCCGCACGGCGTTTACTACTGAAATTAGTTACAAGGCAATTTTAAGCGATAACCTGCACCAGCTGCGCGCGTTGGTAAGTTCTGAACGCCTTAATTATTGCGATGTATTCGATAGGCAGCGCGGTAAATATTATTTTTGTTACCTGCCGGACGAACTGGCCGCGCTGAAAACAAAAAAAGAGCAGCAGGAAAAAGAAGCTGACGAAAATGCCAGCAGAATAAACAGCGAAATAGAAGCGGCAAGAAAAGAAATCCGAGTGCTGGAAGATAAAGCCCAGCTGCTTGACGCGGAGCTTTTCAGAACCGCCAGCAAGCGCAGCAGCTGCACCGATGCAGTCAGACTATTAAATAATTTTAGGAGGTAAAAACATTATGGAATATAAGGATGTGCAAAATATAGCCCGCCTTGTGGCTGCTGAAATTATTGCGGAATTACAGCAATACGAAATAAGGCATACGGTTTTGAATGACTATAATCAAGAAATTATAAAAGGTTATTTTACCGTTGAACGTGCTGGAACTTCGTACAGTGATGAAATTTTAGGCAGAAAAGACAGAATAAACGCAGCAGAACGCCGCTACCAACAGCAGCGCGGTTGGTAATATATATATAAATAACTACAACCACAGCAGAGCAGAACGGATACCGCCGGGGCTACCGACCGGCAGGCATAAAAAAAGAGGACGCGCCAACGTCCTCTTTAATTTTTACGTATTTTTAAAAACTTATAAAAGCAATAACCTGCTATAAAGCAGCATATCATAATAAATGCCGTAAGCAGTGCCGTGTTGCCTATGCCTTCTATAAGATAATAGGCCGCGAATATTGACGGCGCGATAAAAAGCGCCAAGCGGTTAATGGCCGGCCTGCTGCCATCAGATAAATAGCGGAGAAGCCGGGCGCAGATTTTTATTAATGCCTGCGCTAAAAGCAGCAGCGTTGCTATTATTGCCGATACAGTTATAAGAAAGCTAAAAAAACTGGTAAACATAATAAAAGCGCCTGTTATTTATGATTAAATGATGATAAAATTAATAATAAAATAACGTCCGATAATACATGTTATGTAAAATTCGCTATAATATTATAGCGTTAGCATAAATAAATTATTCTTCTTTTGTATACTCCATAATATCGCCCGGCTGAACCTCGAGCGTGGAGCAGATGCGGTTAATAATTTCAGTGTTGATATTTGCGCCTGCCGAAAGTTTTGCCATTGTTGGAGATGATATATCTGCCAGTTTGCAAAATTCCATTTTCTTAATACCGCGGCGCTGGAGCAGGTCAAATAATTTATAATATCTGATTGCCATAGCGTTACACCTCTTTTGCTTATTTATTTAAGCATACACTAAAAAATATTAAATTACAAGGGGGATTTTATGGAAATACAGGAATTGAAAAGACTTTTGCAGTCTGTAAGCATAAAACAAAGTCAGATAAACGAATTAGCGGCACGCCGTGACGAACTACTGGCAAGTGCTGCTGCTCCCGGCTGTGGTTGTTATGAGAATATAGCAGGCAGCGGGAAAGCATACCGTAGTGACAAAATAGGCAGCGCTATTGCAAAAGCAGCGGCCATTGATGAGCAGCTGGCAGCAGTGTTTGATGAGTACAAGGCGGCTTTTAAAACGGTACGAGAGTTAACAGGCCGATGCAATGACGGTATTTGTATAGCTTTGCTGCGCCGCCGTTATTTATGCGGCCAAGACTGGGCAGAAGTTTCCGCTGCTTTGGGAATTACTAAAAGTTATGCAATGCGTTTGCATAAAAAGGCTTTAGAGAGTTTAGTCGCTGCCAGCTAAGCGTGATAAATCAAAAAAATTTTTCATTTTTATTCATAGACAAGAGGAAAGTTACCGTGTTATACTATGTAAATGGCGAGGAAAGTTTTCTTTTGCGTCAGTAGAATTATAATTACAGATGGCTTTATGTTGTACTTATTAACGTAAACATTGCTTGTATGATATGAGGTTAAAATGCTGGAAACGCAGACAGCAAGCCCACATTTTAACCCTTGACTAATTACAGGCTTTGTGCTAAAGTACTGACAGTATGAGTGTGAAAAGCAATCACTGACGGCTTTGCCGTAAGAGGAAAGTCCGGGCTCCACAGGGCAGAATGCCGGATAACGTCCGGCGAGGGTGACCTCAGGGATAGTGCCACAGAAATGTGTACCGCCTGCTTCGGCAGGTAAGGGTGGAACGGTGCGGTAAGAGCGCACCAGCGGACGGGTAACCGGCCGGCTAGGTAAACCCCATTCGGAGCAAGACCAAATAGGGAAGGGATGAAGCGGCCCGCTGATCCTTCCGGGTTGTGTCGCTTGAGCCTGCAAGTAATTGCCGGCCTAGATAAATGATTGCTGCCGCTTTGCGGAACAGAACCCGGCTTATTGAGCACTCGTATTAAGAAATTAAAAGGCTGGCAGAAATGCCGGCCTTATTTTTTGTAAATTTTCCGCAGAAATTCAAAATAAGATGTTATAATATATAAGAAATTAAAATTAATGTAAAAAACTATTGGCTAAAGGTTGGGTTTTGACAGTGAAACGGATTTCATTTGTTGTTCCTGTATATAATGAAGAAGAAAATTTACATGAGTTTCATAAAAGGCTGGGCAAAGTTATGGAAGCCCTGCCATATGATTACGATTTAATTTTTGTTGATGATGGCTCAAGCGACAGCAGCCATTTAATATTAGCAGAACTGGCTGAAAAAGACGAACATGTGCAGGTGTATTTCCTTTCGCGCAATTACGGGCACCAGCTTGCACTGACCTGTGGGCTTGATAATGCCTGCGGCGACGCTGTTATTACCATGGACGGTGATTTGCAGCATCCGCCCGAACTTGTGCCGGAACTTTTAAAGCTGTGGGAGGACGGTTTTCAGATTGTGCAGACGGTGCGCATGGCAACGGAAGACGCCTCTTTTTTTAAAAACATTACGTCAAAGGCTTATTATAAAATTATTAATTCCATGTCCAAAGTGGAAATTACACCCGGCGGCAGCGATTTCCGCCTGATGGACAAAGTTGCTGTGGAGGCGTTCAGGCGTTACCGCGAACGTGCCCGTTTTATCCGCGGCCTGGTTAATACGCTTGGCTTTAAAGTGGCAACTTTTGAGTTTACTGCTCCGCCGCGTTTTGCTGGCCATTCCAAATATAATCTGCGTAAAATGCTGCATTTTGCTCTGGACGGTATTACTTCATTTTCAAATTTGCCGCTGCGCTGGGCGTTTTATATCGGCATAGTGTTCGGTTTAATGAGTTTTCTGGTAATTTTACACGTTCTTTATGTAAAATATGTTGCAGATGACGCAGTGCCCGGCTGGGCAACAATGACGGCCAGCGTACTCTTTCTTGGCGGCATTCAGCTTGTAGGCATCGGCATTTTGGGTGAGTATATAGGCCGCATTTTTGAGGAAGTAAAGCAAAGACCACTGTATATAGTAGGCAGACACCTTGGCAAACGGTAGTTCTGGTTTACAAAAGCGGCATTTTGTGCTATAATTTAGTTGTTTATAAAAGCACAAGGAAGTGATGCGGGTGATAAAAAAAGGGTTCCTTTGTTTGGCATTGACATGTGTATTCTGTTTAGTAAACATGGCAACCGCATTAGCCTCGTTTGAATACGGGGATAATGGTCCGGAAGTCCTGGCTATTCAAAAACGCTTGGTTGAATTGAAATATGAAATCAAATTGCTTGACGGTGATTTCGGTTCTGAAACGGAAGCCGCTGTCAAACGCTTCCAGGCGGATCAACAGTTAGAAGTTGACGGAATAATCGGTGAAGCTACCTATACGGCTTTGATGCAGAAACCTATGCCTCCTAACCGTTCCGGCAGGAGTGCTACTGTAAGAAACGTTATTCGTGCTGCCTATGGTGTAATCGGTACGCCTTATGTTTTTGGCGGAACGAGTGTATATGGCTTCGACTGCTCCGGTTTTACCCAGTATGCTTTCGCGCGTGCAGGCATCAGCCTTCCGCGTACTGCTGATGTGCAGATGTACAGCGGACGCCAGATTAGTGCCAGCCAGCTGCGCCCGGGCGATTTAATCTTCTTCAGCACTTATGAGCCCGGTCCGTCGCACTGCGGTATTTATCTTGGCAACGGACAATTCATCCATGCTGGTTCCAGTACCGGCGTAACGGTGTCTTCCGCATTTACCGGCTATTGGGGCGCACGTTATTACGGCGCATGCCGCGTTATTTAAAAACATTAATAAACTATCAATAAAGCAGTGCTTTGTTGGTAGTTTATTTTTTTATAAGCGTTATTATATTTCTGTTTTGTAATATTTTTGTGAAAGCATATTGCAAAAATACCCAAACAGCGCGATTTATTGTATAATAATGCTAATAACAGTTAATGGCGGTGGTAAAGATGGATAAACAAAAAGTTTTGATTGCTGATGACGAAGCGCCGATTAGGGAAATATTAAAAATTTACTGCGAAAAAGAAGGCTTTGATGTAATAGAAGCTGCCGATGGTGCAGAAGCCATTTTGAAGGTTCAGTCGGAAAAACCGGATATTATCATTCTTGATATTATGATGCCTGTGCTGGACGGACTGGAAGTTTGCAAACAGGTACGCAAAATGAGCGATATTCCTATTATTATGCTGACGGCTAAAGATGATGATGATGACCGCATTTTAGGCCTTGAAATAGGTGCGGATGATTATATTACCAAACCGTTTAATAACCGCGAAGTTATTGCAAGGGTTAAGGCCGTTTTACGCAGAAGCTCTGCCGTAAAGAAAGACGAAGCAGGCGGACGTTCGCACATTGAATACCGCGGACTCAGCATTGACATGGAAAAATACCAGGTTATTGCTTTCGGCAAAAAAATGACTTTTACCGCGAAAGAAATGGAACTTTTGTGGTGCCTGGCCTCCAATCCCGGCAAGGCTTTTTCGCGCAACCAGCTTCTGGAAACAATTTGGGGCTATTCCTATTACGGCGATACACGCACGGTCGATACGCATATTAAACGTATCAGGCAAAAACTTAATATTCCTTCCGATTCCGATTGGGATATTACAACCATTTGGGGCGTAGGTTACAAATTTGAGGTTAAAGATAAAAAATGAATAAATCTCTGAGTACAAGGCTGATGTACAGCTTCATGGCTCTGATAATGGTTATAGTAGTCGGCGTTACGGCAGGTATTTCCTATCTTATCGCCGATTATTTTTTTAAAACCAACGAGCAGGAGCTGGCAGAAAAAGGCAATGAAATGGCCGCTACGGTAGAATATTTTATGGGATTTTCCAACAGCATGGAAATGCTGAACCGTTATGTATTTGCCGTAGACAGGCTTGTCGGCGCCAGAATATGGCTGTTTGACGATAAGTTTGAGCTTCTGGCCGCTTCCAACATCAATACAGATTATAAACAGGACGGCACACGCCCCGGCATTAAGGATTTAACCATGCTGGAAGGCTCTGTTGCCGAAATTGCCAGGGAAATAAAAAGCGGTAAGCTTGATACCAAAGTAATAACCATTTTAAAGGATGTATACAGGGGTAAATCCGTTCAGTCGCAAATTTATCATCCGTATTACAAAGAACAGGTAATGCTGGTAGGCGTTCCTTACGGCAAGCCCGGGCAGGCGCGCGGGGCAATTTTGCTGGCGCAGCCTTTAAGCGGGTTCGACAGCTTTTTGCGTGACATTTACATATACACTTCTATCGTTGCTATTTTGGCACTTATTTTAAGTATGTTCATGGTGCGCAGCCTGGCCAGAACCATCATCAAGCCGCTGGTTTCCATGAAAGACAGCGCCATGGCCATTGCTGCCGGCGACTATACACGCAAGGTTAACGTGCACGGGCAGGATGAAGTGGCGCAGCTCGGCAAAGCGCTTAATGCCCTCGGCAACGATTTGAGTGCGTTTGTTGCCAAAACGGAACGCGCCGAAAAAATCCGCCGCGACTTTGTTGCCAATGTATCGCACGAACTGCGCACGCCGCTGACTATCATCCGCGGCTATAACGAGGCGATAAGCGACGGCACTGTTACCGACAAGGACATGATTCAGCGTTACCGCCTTTTGATTAACGAAGAAACAATGCGTTTGGAGCGCATGATAAGGGAACTTCTGGATATCAGCCGCATGCAGGCTGCCGACGAACTTGCGCCCGCCAAAATGCAGCCGCTGCCTTTGGGGGCTATTGTGCGCAATGTAGCGGAAAAACTCATGGTGAACGCCGTTGAAAGAAACGTTAAGCTGCTGGTGCATGTTGATGAAAAAATACAAATTATGGGCCAGGGCGACCAGATGGTGCAGCTTGTGCTGATTATCGGCGACAACGCATTAAAGTATACGCCGGAAAACGGCACGGTTACGTTTGTAACTGAACTGCAGCAGGATGGCAGCGTGAAAATGACCATTTCCGACCAGGGTCCGGGCATACCGGAAGAAGATTTGCCGTTTATCTGGGAACGCTTTTACAAAGTTGATAAATCACATTCGCGCAACGTGCCCGGTACAGGACTTGGCCTTGCCATTGCCAGGGAAATTATCCGTATGCACGGCGCCAAAGTGCAGGTATTCAGCAAACTTGGCGAAGGCACGCGTTTTGAAATTACATTCCCTAAAGATAAAGTTATTTCGGAGTGATTGGAGGGGTAAACTTGAAACTTGCATTATTGCAGATGGAAGTTCTGGAAAAAAATAAAGCAGGCAATGTGGAAAAAGCCTGCAATTTGTTAAAACAGGCCGCGCCGCAGGTAGATATTGCCGTGCTGCCGGAAATATGGACAACGGGTTATTCGCTGGGGCATTTAAGCAAAGAGGCGGAATATCTGAACGGGCCGGTAATTGAGGAAATCAGGCGCATTGCTGCTGCAAACAGCTGCGCCGTTGTTGCAGGTTCAATTCCTCTGCGCAAGGGCGACGGCAATGTTTATAACACTACCGTTGTTATAGATAAAAACGGAGAGATTGTTTTCTGTTACAGCAAACTGCATTTATTCAGCATGTTTAATGAACAGCGTTTCTTTAAGCCGGGCAGCGATTTTAGCGCGTATGAACTGGAAGGCATAACCTGCGCTTCAACAATTTGCTATGATTTGCGTTTCCCGGAATTATACCGCCATATGGCCATGCAGGGCGCAAAAATAATTTTTGTTCCGGCAGAATGGCCGAAAATACGCGGCGCTATCTGGGATTTGTTCCTGCGTGCACGCGCACTGGAGAACCATACCTTTATTGTCGGCGTAAATTGCGCCGGTAAATTTCATGACCAGAAATTTTACGGACATTCTTCGGTAATAGACCCGTTCGGTAAAGTGCTTGCCGTTGGCGGCGAAGAAGAAGAAATTATTTACTGCGACATTGACCTGGCGCAGGTTGATAAAGCCAATGAATATATGAATGTTTTGAAAGATGTTAGGCCGGAGCTGATAAAATGAAGTACAGAATTTTGAGCATGCTGGTGTGCCTGTGCTTTTTTGCGGCCGGGCATGGCTGGGCAGCGCCTGCTTTTGAACCTAAAGACTGCCCGAAAGATTTAAAATATATTTTGGGTATGTATTACGGCAACGGCGAAATGTTTTTGCTGCGCGAAAATAACGGAGAAGTTGAGCTGGTTTACCGTTTCGGGCAGAAAGATTATACTTTTGCCGGCAGTAATGTTTATCCGCTTTATAAGGAGCATTTCGATTCATATACCATAAACGAAAGCGGGCCGCTCAATCATTTGGATGCCGCAGTACGTATTGAACGCAGCCGCGAAGGCTACGGCGTAAGCTGCAGTGTTGGCGGCAACCGTTACAGCCGCCGCTTTTTTGCCGGTGAAAATGGCAGGCCATTCCGCTTTGCTCCTGCAAGTGACTGGCAGGCATTAAAAACTGCTGCAGACGCTGCCGTAATGCCGGCACAGCTTGGCACCGGGCAGCAGGCACAGCTTGTTGACTTGGCACAGGCCGTACCGGGGCTTAAATTTGACTTACGTTATGCGCAGGCAGATAACTGCTTCGGCCAGGCGCTTACCGATGACCAGCGTGCGTTTTTGGATGCAGACGCTGCACAGGCACTGGCGCAGGCACAGCAATATTTAAAACCCTATGGCTACGGTATTCTGGTATGGGAGGCTTACCGCCCGTGGTCTGTTTCCAAACTTGCCTATGACGCCCTGCCGGCAGATAAAAAATCCATGCTGCCCGCGCCGGAGGTTGGTTTCAGCCATAATACCGGGCGCAGTATTGATGTAAGCCTGTATTTGCTTGCAACCGGCGAAAATGCCGGTATGATCAGCGGATTTGATGAACCATCCGTGCGTCAGTACGCATCTTTTGCAGGCGGTACAACGCTTGAACGCTACCGCCGTGATTTGCTGCGCAGCGCTATGCAGATGGCAGGCTTTACGGCAAGCGAAACGGAATGGTGGCACTTTGATTACGGCGATATCAAAGGATTTGCACATTTGAATGTAAAACCGCAGTAACAGGCATTTACAGTATCTGTAAATGTGTTATAATATTTACGAAAAAACATAATTAATTATGAGGTGACATATAATGAACGTTTATGATTGCGCTAACGAATTGGCTAAAGCATTAAAAGAAAGCCATGAATTTAAAAAATTACAGGAAGCAAGAGTTGTTCTTAAAAAAGATGCTCAGGCTGAAGAGCTTGCCAATGATTTTATTAAATTAAGCTCTGAAATTGAACTTGCCAAGTATCAGAAACAGGAAGTTGACAAAGAAAAAGAAGAAAAGCTGCAAAAACTTTCTTCTTTGCTGAGCCTGAACCCGACAGCCATGGAATATCTGCACGCTTTTATGCGCTTCCAGATGATGATGGCCGATATTACCAAAACGATTAATGACGTTGTAAAGGAAGCTGTCGGTGAATAATTCCGTTAATCTGTTAGCAGAAGTTTTAAAAGAAAAAATGCCCGGCAGGGTTTATTGCTGTGAACCAATGAGCAGGCATACTTCGTTTAAAATCGGCGGCCCGGCAGATGTGCTTGTGCAGCCGGAAAATTCGGAGGGGCTTGCTTTTGCCCTTGCAGCTGCCAAAGATTACGAAGTGCCGGTAACAATTCTCGGCAACGGCTCCAACGTGCTTGTGCGCGACAAAGGCATACGCGGGCTGGTTATTCAGCTTGGCAATGCACTTAAAAGTTTCCGCCGTGAAGGCAACAGGTTGTTCTTCGGTTCCGGTTATTCGCTGGCTTTGGCGTCACGCAAAGCGTGGGAATGCGGTTTAAGCGGCATGGAATTTGCCGTGGGCATTCCGGGAAGCATTGGCGGCGCCGTTTACATGAATGCCGGTGCGTATAACGGTGAAATGAAAGGCGTTGTGGAAAGCGTAGCCGTTATGGATATGAACGGCAGGGAGTTTGTGCTTACTGCTGCGGATTTGCAGTTTGGCTACCGTAAAACAAGTTTGCAGGAAAGCGGCTATATTATTACCGAAGTTTGCCTTAACATGCAGCCCGGCGACAAAGACGCCATTAAAGCCATGATGGACGATTTCAGCAGCAGGCGCATCAGCAAGCAGCCGCTGGAAATGCCAAGTGCCGGCAGTATGTTTAAGCGCCCGCCGGGATATTTTGCCGGAACGCTTATTGAAGAAGCCGGATTGAAAGGTTATAAGGTTGGCGGCGCGCAGGTTTCGCCCAAGCATGCAGGTTTTGTTGTAAACTGCGGCAACGCCACGGCGGCAGATGTTTTGCAGCTGATAGCGGACGTGCGCAGAGTAATTATGGAAAAAGCCGGTGTGGAACTTCATCCGGAAGTGCTGGTTATCGGCGAAGAATAAAAAATTTTTCAAAGAGCGGCTGCAAAGCCGTTCTTTTTTATACAGGGCAGTGTTATTGTAGTTGCCCGCTTGTATATGTTATAATAAGCTATCACAGAAAGAGGTATTTTATAAAGTATGGATAATGTTTACGATTTAGTGGAAGATTTTTACGGGCATGACCCGGGCTGGAATTTTCTGCTCCGTCGGGAATACGCCGAGGGCTTTCTGCGTATAGAAGCATGGCATGGAAAAACGCCGGAAGAATTGTATGATATATGGGACCAGCTGACAATGCTGTGCCTTTACCTTGGTAATACGGAACTTATGCTTGGCGATATGAGCGCGGATGATTTTGTGGACTGCATTGCCTGGTGCGGCCGCAATGTATCCGAATTTGATGCCGATTATGAGCATACAAAATATTTTCTGGATACCTGCGTGAGGCTGTACGCCTATTTGCAGAAGAAAAATGTAATTTCTGATGCCGGTGCTCCGCTTGAAGCGGAAGAAAAACTGCTGGCAGGCGGAAAAATGAATATTGTGAATCCGGACGGCAGTTTTACTGATGAAAATAAAGACCGCCGCCTGTTTACGGTGCCGGATGCTTCCAATAAAATATTTTTAAACGTAAATGAACGGATGCAGGAAATTTATGCGGCGATGCATGAATTTTTTACTGAAAGCAGGTTCAGCGTTGATTTGGAACGCGCTTCCGTGCTGTATCATGGAATTTTTGGCAATGCCATTAACGAATCGGCAAAAAGCAGGCAGGAAGCCTTTAATTCATTTTGGGATTATTTTTTGCTTGATTACCGTTTGATGCTGCGCGATATGCACCCGCTGGAATATTTTTATGAAACTGTATGCAGCAGTGACAGCCGTTATTACGATGCAGGATTTGCCAAGCGCAACAGCGATATTTTAAGGGAAATTATTTCTGCGCGCCTGGTGCTGTTTACCGTGGAAGGTTTTGGCGAAGAAGGCATGTATTTATGCCGCGATTTTCTTACAAACGAAACGTATCAGCTTAATTTGCCGTTAACTGAAGATATTGATACAACGGATATGCTGTTTATCGGGCATTTGTTTTACAACGATAATATGCTTACCGAAAATATGCGCGGCTACAAGATAGACAACATAAACGCTTTATGCCTGCGCGATACTTTAAAACGCGCTTATAAATGGGTAAGCGTACAGCAGAAGGAACCGGACTGGCAGTGGTTCAGCGAGTATTATCCCATGGTGCTGCGCAATATGCTGTTTTTATATGCGGCAGGCATTGCGCATAAAAACTTTAACAACTATACGGAACATACCGCATTTGCGGCAGCGCCTTACAGTGATGAAACGTTGGTTGCCGGTATTTTAAAAAATATTATGCTGAAAAATTACTTTGCGCTTGCAGATGTACGGCTGGCAACGCAGATGTGGTGCGATTTGCAGGCTGCCGGTGCAGAGTTGGCTGCTTACAGCGAAACGGTATGGGCAGCAGGCATAATTTATACATTTGTAAAACTTAACGGTGCCTATACTTTCTTTGATGAACGCATTGCCGGTTTTTGCGGAACGGAAGTGGCTGCCATGCAAAAGGCTTCCGAAACGATATGCGAAGTGCTGCAAATAGAAAAGCATGACCCGCGTTACAGCAACGAAGAAGGCATTTTGGCAATGCTCATGAGTGCTTACATGTAAAGGAGAACTTTATGAAATGTAATTTTTGCGGCAGGGAAGTGCCTAAAGGCACAGAAGAATGCCCATATTGCCATTACAGATTCGAGCAGGAAGCGACGATACTTAATCCGCGTGAGCGTGATGAGTTTGAAGGCGTAACCATTGACGAAAGCGGTTATGAAGAAAATGCTGCCGGAAATAATGGCACAAGAAGCCCCGAATACAGGCAGACTTATGAATACCGCAGCGAAGAATACAGCGGTGCGCGCAGCGGCAGAGGCCCTAAAATTTACGTTAAAAACCTTGGGTGCGGCGGTGGGCTGCTTACCTCTTTGCTGGTTATCTGCGTACTGATTGGTTTGTTTATTTTCTTTATGCCGCTGTTTGTTATAATAGCAGGCATTGGCCTGATTTATTATTTCATCAGCAGCTTTTTAGGATGATAACAAAAAAACTGCGCTTCAATCCGTATAAAACGGAAAGAAGTGCAGTTTTTATTTTGCACGTAAGTTTTACAAAATCTCGTCGCGGACAAGCTGGTTAATCATTTTTTGCTTGCCAAGAACCCATAATAAATCGCCTTTTTCGAACACAAGCGAAATATTGGGGTTTACTATGGTATAGCTGCCGCGTTCAAGCCCTATTACAAGGCAGTGCCATTTGTTGCGGATATCGGTAGATTTTATGGACTTGCCAAGCAGCGGTGAATGTTTGTCAACCGTAATGGCGCATGGCATAAAAGCAATATCGTGGCGGCCTTCAGCTTCGTTAACAAGCATAAACTGGCGCATGCTTACGGGAGAATCGAGCATGGTAAGGCCAAGGTTTTTATTTTTTATGGCAGCATTTAAAAGTTTAAAATGCGCTTTAGTGCCGATAATTAAAAGTTTTGTTCCGGCGGTGATTGTAAAGCTGCCGCCCGGCATATCGTGAATCTGCCTGCCGGTATCGGCCTGCAAAACATTACAGCCGTAGGATTCGCGCAGGGCGAGGTTCAGCAAGGTCTGCCCGGCAGTAACGGAACCTTCTTCCACTTTGTAGTGGGCTAACTGCAAATCTTCGTCAAACCATCCGTAAGGTGTGTGCTCGCCCGATTCTTTTAAAGCCTGGCGGTGTTTTAACATATGGCGCTCGTTAAGGTTAACCAGAAAGCGCGATTCCATACGCAGGTATTCGCCCATCAGCCAGTCGGAAGAAGAAATAAAGTAAGCCGTAATTAAAGTTGCGGCGGCGGCAAAAAATTCAGACAGGTTTAAAATCCAGGCAAATACAAAGAAGATAAAGCCTGCGGCAGCAATAATTTTTAATAGGATGAGCACCATAAGCGGGATATGGTTGCTGCGTTTTTCAAACCACAGTACGGAAAACAGTTCCGAGCGCCTGGTGCGGTTAACGAGGATAGCACGCAAAAATGGTGCCGCTATAATGAAGGTAAGCACGGCGGTAATAATATCTGCGTAAGGCAGTTTTAAACTATCGCGCAGGTAACCGCTTAAATAATATTCCGCAAACAGCGCTATCGCCGTCAGCAGTGTTGTAAAAATAAGCATGCGCGTAAAATATTCCCGCAAAAAATTACTCCAGTCCGTGGTGGCTCTGGTACTGATATTTTTTTCAGTGTAACGGTCAAGCCAGTCGTTAACACGCTGCGGCAGCAGGCGGCGGATAATTTTATAAGCCGGGTCGGCAGCCATAATGCAGAACGGCGTGGTAAAAGTCGTCATAACGGATACGGCAACGATGATAGGATAAATAAAATCGCTGATAACGCCGAGGCTCATGCCCAAAGAAGCAATAATGAAGGAAAATTCACCAATCTGCGCCAGGCTGAAACCGCACAAAATTGAAGTTTGCAGGTTTTGCCCGGAAAGCAGCACGCCGCCGGCGGAAAAAATAAGTTTGCCGGCAATGGTAACGATAATAAGCACGATAATGGGTAGCCAGTATTCCACAAGCAGTGCCGGGTCTACCAGCATACCGACAGAAACGAAGAACACTGCGCCGAAAATATCTTTTACCGGGGTGAAAAGGTGCTCGATTTTTTCGGAGTTCGGTGCTTCGGCAATAAGCGAACCCATTATAAAAGCGCCAAGCGCAGCAGAAAAGCCGAGATGCGTTGCCAGAACAACCATGCCTAGGCAAAGGCCGATGGAAGTAACAAGCATCGTTTCGTTGTTCATCAGTTTCAGCGAGCGTTTATAAAAGGTAGGTACAAGGTAAATGCCAAGTACAAACCATAATACCAGAAAGAACAGCAGGCGCATAACGCTGGCTAATAGCTCCGTGCCGGAAATGCCTGCGGAGGCAGCAAGTGTGGATAGCAGAACCATCATGATAATACCGGCAATGTCTTCTACAATTAATATGCCAAAAACCATTTCGGTAAAGCGTTTGCCCTTCATTTTTAAATCTTCAAAGGCTTTTATAATGATGGTTGTGGATGACATGGAAAGCATGCCGCCCAAAAACAGGCTGTTCATGTGGCTCCAGCCCATAAGCGTACCCGCGCCGTAGCCAAGTGAAAGCAGGCCGGCAATTTCCACTATGGTTGCAATAAAGGCGGTATTGCCAACTTGTTTCAGCTTGTTGAAACTGAATTCCAGCCCAAGCGAAAACATTAAAAAGATAATGCCTATTTCCGACCAGGTGTGGATGTTGTTAAAATCCGTAACCGTCGGGAAAAAGGAAAAATGCGGGCCGGTAATGAAACCGGCAACGATGTATCCGAGTACAAGCGGTTGATTGAGCTTTTTAAAAAGAATGGTAGTAATGCCTGCTACCAGCAAAATCATAGCGAGGTCGGAAACGATTGGTGGTAAATGCGCCATCTAAGGTTCCTCCTTACTTTTGTAAAATAAGATAAGCGACAAATAAAAAGAAATGTTGTATAATAAAATAGGTTTAATGTTTATAAGCGGCAGTAAAAAACGCCACTATATTATTATACAATGACACAGTACTTTTTAACAAGGCATACTGTTTGCAAAATATTTGAAAATACGGAGGCAAAGCATGAATACAGATTTGATTTTGATTAACGGCGATATAGTTGACCGTAAAGAAGGGCTTATTGAATACTGCGACCGCGGGCATCAGTTTGGCGATGGTGTTTTTGAAATTGTGCCGGTTTATAACGGCAAGGTTTTTGGCATGATTCCGCATATGGAAAACCTTTTTACTTCCGTAACGCGTTTAAAGATACCTGCCGTTTATATGGTGGAAGAACTGGTTGAGTTTCATGAAGCGTTAATAAAAGCCACCGGTATGGAAAACGGCGAAATTTATACGCAGGTTACACGCGGCAGTGCCCCGTTCGGGCTGGCTTTTCCGGAAATGAGCGTGCCGCAGCTTGTGATGCAGCCTGTTTTTACAGACCGCTCTCAGCTGGCGGAGGCACAGCAGAAGGGGGTAAAGCTCATTACCGAAAAAGACCTGCGCTGGCAGCATTGCGACGTTAATACCTTAAACCGCCTGCCGGAAGTAATGGCACGCCAGAAAGCAGCTATCAGCGGCGCGTTTGACGCTTTGTTTGTGCGCGACGGAAAAATTACCGAAACCACCGAAAGCAGCTTTATGCTTGTAAAGGATGAAGTTTTGTGGACGGCTCCGGAAAACGAAAACATTCATAAAAATATTACGCGCAAAGTAATTAAAGAACGCCTGGCGCTTGATTTGGGCATGCCGGTTGTAGAGAAAAATTTTGACGTGGATTTTGCGTTAAAAGCAGAAGAAGCCTTTATCTGCGGGCCGCGCTGCGAAATTGTACCCGTAGTTAAAATAGACCGCAAACTGCTGAACGGCGGCGAAGTTGGCAAAGTAGTGCCGCAGCTTTTAGAGGCTTATAAAAATTTTGTTGCCAAAGAATGCCCGGCAAGGTAATTAATTATGGATAAAACTTTAGTGCGCGGGGCAATGCTTATTGCTCTGACGGGTGTTTTGCAGTCGCTGCGCCTTTTTATACCGCTGCCGCCAATGGCAAGCATGTTTTTTATAGGTACGCTTGTTAATATGATGCTTGCCGTTACAGTGCGCCTTGCAGGTTTAAAACCGGCGCTGCTGGCAGTTGTGCTGCTTCCGTTTTTTGCATATTTGCAGGGGCAGCTGCCAATAACGCTTTTAATACCGGTAGTTATCGGCGGCAACGCCGTGTTTGTGCTTATCTGCCATTGGGCGTGGCACCGCGGGCTTATGCTGGCGCCGCTTGCCAAAACAATCTGCATGTTTACGTCAAGCCTTGTGCTTTTAAAAGTGCTGGCGCTGCCTGAAAAAATGGTATTTGCCATTGGCTTTATGATGGGCTGGCCGCAGATGGTAACAGGTATTTGCGGCATATTGCTGGCAAGGTTAATTACAAAACGCACCGTAAATTTTTAATATGGGGGCATTGTTATGGATACAAGAGTGGTACTTTTGGGCATTATTGTAGAAAACACTGCCGCTGTTGAAGAACTGAATGCTATTTTGCATAATTACGGCAGTTATATTATCGGGCGCATGGGGCTGCCCTACCGCGAAAAAAATCTGCATATTATCAGCATAGTTCTTGATGCGCCGCAGAACATTATCAGCGCGCTTGCAGGAAAAATCGGCATGCTGCCGGGAGTTACGGCCAAAGCGCTTTATGCCGGAAAACAGGCTTAGTCCTTAATGCCTTAGGGCTTTTTTATAGGAGAAATACTGACAGGGAAGGTTCGTCCTGACCTTTAAGGAGGAAAATCAAATGTATGATGCAAAATCAATGAAGGCCGAAGAATTTATTGACCATAACGAGATTATGGCAACATTGGAATATGCCGCAGCCAATAAAAACAACGCTGCCCTTATTTCCGAGATTATTGAAAAAGCAAAACTGCGCAAAGGCTTAAGCCACCGTGAAGCAGCAGTACTGCTGGACTGCGAACTGGAGGATAAAAACGCGGAAATTTTTGCGCTGGCAGAACAGATAAAAAAAGATTTTTACGGCAACCGCATTGTTATGTTTGCACCGCTCTATCTTTCCAATTACTGCATTAACGGCTGTGTGTACTGCCCGTATCACAGCGTAAACAAACACATTGCCCGCAAAAAACTCACGCAGGATGAAATCCGTGCCGAAGTTATTGCCTTGCAGGATATGGGGCATAAACGCCTGGCACTGGAAGCCGGAGAAGACCCGGTTAATAACCCTATTGAATATATTCTTGAATCAATTAAAACAATTTACAGCATTAAACATAAAAACGGCGCTATCCGCAGGGTTAATGTTAATATTGCCGCAACTACGGTTGAAAACTACCGCAAATTAAAAGAAGCCGGTATCGGCACCTATATTCTTTTTCAGGAAACCTATCATAAAGAAAGTTATGAAAAACTTCATCCCTATGGGCCAAAAAGCAATTATGCCTACCATACCGAAGCAATGGACAGGGCAATGGAAGGCGGCATAGACGATGTTGGCCTCGGCGTATTGTTTGGGCTTGAACTTTACCGCTATGAATTTGCAGGGCTTTTAATGCACGCAGAACATCTGGAAGCAGTTCATGGTGTTGGACCGCATACTATCAGCGTTCCGCGTATTTGCCCGGCAGATGATATTGACCCGTCCGCTTTCGATAACAGCATCAGCGACGATATTTTTGAAAAACTTGTTGCCTGCATCCGTATCAGCGTGCCTTACACCGGCATGATTGTATCAACCCGTGAAAGCCAGCGCGCCCGCGAAAGAGTGCTGCACCTCGGCATTTCGCAAATCAGCGGCGGTTCCCGCACAAGCGTTGGCGGCTATGCCGAACCGGAAAAAGAAAATGACTCTGCCCAGTTTGATGTAAGTGATAACCGTACACTGGATGAAGTTGTTGGCTGGCTGATGGAACTTGGCTATATTCCGAGCTTCTGCACTGCCTGCTACCGCGCAGGGCGTACCGGCGACCGCTTTATGAGCCTCTGCAAGAGTGGGCAGATTCAAAACTGCTGCCACCCCAATGCGCTGATGACTTTAAAAGAATATCTGATAGATTACGCTTCTCCGCATGTAAAAGAACTGGGTGACGAACTTATTGCCAAGGAAATTCATAATATTCCCAATGAAAAAGTGCGCGAACTTGTGGAACGCCATTTGAAGGATATTGAAGAAGGCGAACGCGACTTCAGAATTTAAAATTGACATTTATAATCATATCGAATAAAATTTATATGTGTATTTAATGTTTAAGCCGCTTTTTACAAGCGGCTCATTATTTTTGAAAGGCGTTGATATTTTGCTGGAAAATCTGTTCAAACTTAAAGAAAACGGTACCAATGCCAAAACGGAAATGATGGCCGGGATTACAACTTTTATGACTATGGCTTATATTCTGGCTGTAAACCCCGCTATTTTATCCGCATCCGGTATGGATTCCGGCGCCGTATTTACGGCAACTGCCATTGCCTCTTGCATTGGCACGCTGTTTATGGCGTTTTTTGCCAATTATCCGTTTGCGCTGGCGCCCGGCATGGGCCTGAACGCATTTTTTGCCTATACTGTCGTAGGGCAAATGGGGTATTCGTGGCAGGTTGCACTGGCTGCCGTATTTGTTGAAGGCATTTTGTTTTTCATCCTGTCGCTTACAAAAGTGCGCGAAGCAATTTTTAACTGCATACCGTTTTCGCTTAAATATGGCGTTACCGGCGGCATCGGTTTGTTCATTGCTTTTATCGGCCTGCAAAATTCGCACCTTGTTGTGGACGGTGCAACGCTGGTAAGCATTTATCCGTTTAAAGCGTCGCTTGCAAGCGGAGAGTTTTATACAACCGGTATCGGTGGGCTGCTGGCGCTGATAGGCGTAATTTTAACGGCGGTTTTAATGATAAAAAATGTGCGCGGCGCAATTTTGCTGGGCATACTTATTACCTGGGGCCTTGGCATAATTGCGGAAGTAACAGGCATTTATATTCCCAACCCGGCCAAAGGTGCATTTTCGGTAATGCCGGATTTTTCTAACGGCTTATATATACCGAGCCTGATGCCGAGCTTTATGCAGATGGATTTCAGCTATATTTTTACCTTTAATTTTGTTACCATAATGCTGTCTTTCATGTTTGTAGATTTGTTTGATACACTGGGTACTTTAATCGGTGTTGCTTCCAAAGCCAATATGCTCGACAGACAGGGACGCCTGCCCAGAATCAGAGGCGCGCTGCTGGCTGACTCTGTTGCAACATCGGCAGGTGCTGTGCTCGGTACATCTACGGTAACAACTTTTGTCGAAAGTTCTTCCGGCGTTATGGCTGGCGGCCGCACAGGCCTTACTGCTGTTACCGTGGCAATACTCTTTTTGGCCTCTTTGTTGTTTGCACCGGTATTTCTGGCAATACCTGCGTTTGCAACGGCGCCGGCGCTTATTATTGTAGGCTTTTTAATGCTGGCTACCGTTTTGAACATTGATTTTAACGATATGGGCGAAGCAGTGCCCGGTTTTATTGCCATTATAGCCATGCCGTTTATGTATTCAATTTCCGAAGGCATTGCGCTTGGCATAATTTCTTATGTGGTTATTAATGTTCTTTCCGGCGCGGCCGGTAAAAAGAATATCAGCAGTATTATGTATATACTGGCATTTTTGTTTGTTTTGAAATATATTTTCGTTTAAAATTTAAAATTGTCATGGCAGGGCCGGATAACTTCCGGCTCTTTTTTTATTGCCCAAATTGCGGGCAGAGCAGAACAAAGCCTTGTCAGATTAGTTAAAAAACGAGGTGCGTAATGTAAAATTTCGGTTAAGCAATACTTTGAAAAAATGCGTATTGAAACCTTTTATAAGTTTCTAACTTAGCGCGGCGGGGGTTCGGGATATTGCTGCGCAGACGGTGAAAAAGCGAAAAATTCAGATTTATCTTTAAAAGTGGTCTTTACAGGGGGGGCAAACGTGTTATAATGAGGCTGTATAAAAGACTGGGTAGTCAAAAAACCTTCTCCTCAGGAACGTTTTTCAGGTTTACTCAATACTTTATACAATAAGGCTTGCCGTTTCCTCAGGGGCAGGCCTTTACTGGGGTTTATAAACCGCAGTAGGAAGAAAAAATGTAATTAAGCGTTTGCAACGGTAGAGGAAACCAGGAGACTCGCACTCAGGGCAGATGCCGAAAGCAGAAATTTCTTCCCCAAGCGTTTTATAAAAATAAAATGTGTTTTTCTAAAGGGAGGAAAACAAAATGAAAAAATCTTTAGTACTTGCAATGGCTATGGCTCTCGGCGTAACTGCATCCGCATATGCAGCTAACCCGTTCAGCGATGTACCGGCCGGCCACTGGGCTTATGACGCAGTTAACAAACTGGCAGCAGAAGGCGTAGTAGACGGTTATCCTGACGGCACCTACGGCGGCGACAAACTGATGACCCGTTATGAAATGGCACAGATTGTAGCAAAAGCTATGGCAAAAGGCGCTAACGTAGACAAACTGGCAGCAGAATTTGCTGACGAACTGGACAGCCTCGGTGTTCGCGTAGCTAACCTTGAAAAGAAAGCTGACAACGTAAAAATTACCGGTCAGATCCGTGCTTCTTATCGTGATGTAGATGGCGGTTCTGATGATAACCAAGGCCGTCTGCGTACCCGTTTGTTCCTTAATGGTCAGATTAATGAAGATTGGAGCTACACCGGTCGTTTCGAAAACAATCAGTATTACACTGATGACAATGATGGCGATGATGATGTTGACCTGAACTGGGCATATGTAACTGGTAAAGTTGGCGGCGTTAAAGTAGAAGCTGGCCGTCAGGACTTTGTTAAAGCTGATGTACTCGATAACCGCGGCGATGGCGTAAAATTGTCCTATGGCAAAGATGTTAAAGTATTTGGCTGGGCAATGAAAGCTTCTTCTGATAAATATGTATCTGGTTCTAACTGGGATGAAAAAGATGCTGACGGAAAAGTTATTGATACCTTGGTTGAAGACGGTGACCGTATTTATGTAGCAGGTGTTGAAGCACAGATTGGCGTTGTTGATGCAGCTGTACGTTATTATAATGCTGATAACTGGAGAGAACAGGATATTTGGGAAGCTGCTGTAGCTGGTGAAATCGCTAAAGATTTGACTTTGAGAGGCGCTTACTTCTATGGTGACAGTGATATGGAAGATTATGATGGCGATAACAATGGCTGGTTAGTAGGTCTTTCTTATCGCGGAGCTAAAGCTTCTCAGCCTGGCAGCTGGGGCGTATACGCTAACTACAGCGACCGTCCGCTTGCAACCTTCCTCCAGCCGACCGTATTCAGCGGTGGTTATGCAGATTATCCGGTTGACTCCTACTGGTATGATGATGCCAATGATGTAGAACAATTCGGTGATGGCTATGAAGGCTATGGAGTTGGCGCTAACGTAACCCTTGCTAAAAACATTGTAGCAGGCGTTAAATACACCGACTTCGAATCCCGTGAAGGTAGCGAAGACGCACAGGTTCTCTGGTCTGAACTCGTATTCACTTTCTAATTTAATAGTTAGAACTGTTAAAGCGGATGGCTTTATGCCATCCGCTTTTTCTATAATTAAAAACAATAATTTTCAAACAAATATTTTAGTAAAATCGAAAAGAAAATATGCTTTAAAGTAAAAAATGGCGGATAAAATCCGCCATTTTTTATCATAACTTAATATTTAATTTTAAATATGTGCCGCACTTACTTTTACGCTGTAGCCCATAACGTAATCCAGCATTTCTACCGGTACCATGGTTACGCCGTCGATAAGTTCCGGCTTGTTTTGCAGCTTAATGCGCATACGCTGTTTGCCGTACTCATTGCTGTTAATTGTGCATACTGCGCTGCGCGGGCCGTCATAAACAACGGCTGTCTGTGCATCCTGATTCCATGTTACGGTATAGCCAAGTGCTTCCGCTACGGCGCGCAGAGGAACATATAAAGTGTTATTTTTGTTTACAAGTTTAACGTCTGCAAGCTCTTTGCCGTTTAAAGCAATTACTCCGGCTGTTGTGCTGATGTTAATATCAGCAAGGCCCTGCTGCAATAAAACGGCTTTGGTTGCAGTAGCCTGGCCGGGCAGGCTTAATGTAGAAACTTCATACCATAACAGCATTTTGTCGCCGGGTTTAAGTTCGGCAGCTTCCGGATAAACTTCCGGCAGCAAGGTAACGTATTGTGTTTCGTTAACGTTAAGCACGCGTACGCTGCCGTCTTCACGCGGTTCTACTTTGCCGATATTAAAATAGGTAAAGGTGGGGCGGCTGTCTTCCGGGCCGGAAATAATGGCATCCGCTTTTCCCTGCGGCGGCAGGCTGCGCGTTAAAGCAGGCCCGTACCAGGCGCTGACATGCCCGTCTTTTTTTACATCATTGGCGCCAAGATAATAGCCGGTGCCGCTTTGCAGTATATAGGTGTTGTCCGTAATATGCAGGGCAACGCTGTCGAACGGTTTATTGCTGTTTTTTACGGTAATCATGCTGCCGGTATTTTCCGTTACGGTTCCGGACATTTGCAGTTCCTTCGGCACATTCTGCGCCGCCATGGCACTGCCGCTTAACGTAAGCAGGCACAGTGCCGCTATAAGCATTTTCTTCATTTTATGCAGCTCCTTTAATGTATAAACTAAAAATATTATAGCATGTATATGCCTTCCTGTTCCAGTATGTTGCAAAGAGTTTGCAAAAGTGTAAAATTTGTGATAAGAGTTAAAAAATATATTACCAAAAAGAGGATTTTTGAAAGATATAGAGTATACTAATAATATATATGGTATTTTATGGGTTAAATTAAAGCGGCAGAAGGGGATGAGAACAATTTCTTTAAGTACAAGGCAAAAGCGTATAGCTGAGATTGTAAGACAGGACGGACCGATTACCGGCGAACATATTGCAGAAAGACTTAATGTTACGCGCGCTGCCTTGCGCAGTGATTTGGCCATTTTGGTGATGGGCGGCATTTTGGACGCAAGGCCTAAAGTAGGATATTTTTACACCGGAAAAAACACCCTCGGTATGCTGATGGAAGAAATTTCCGGTATCTGCGTGCGCGATTTGCAGTCTGTGCCGGTTGCCGTCAACCACGATAAGAGTGCTTACGAAGCGGTTATAACAATGTTTCTGGAAGATGTGGGAACGGTATTTGTTATTGACGATGCCGGATTGCTGGCCGGTGTTGTTTCGCGTAAAGATTTGTTGAAGGCTGCTATCAATAATAATTATAACCTGCGCGAAGTACCGGTTGTTATGGTAATGACGCCGCTTTCCAAATTAATTGTTGTAACTCCGGAAGATTCTGTGGCAGCTGCTGCCCGGAAGATTATTGATAATGAAATTGACTGCCTGCCGGTTGTGCGCTGTATAGAAGAAGGCAGCCGCAGCTACGAGGTTGTGGGCAGAATTACAAAAACTAATTTTACGCGTCTGCTTGTAGATTTGGCAGAGGGCAAAGGGGGCAATTATCATAGCTAAGACACCGGTTATTTATGCTGTGTCCGATTCTATCGGCGAAACTGCCGAATCGGTTGTAAAGGCTACAACCAGCCAGTTTGTACAGGAAAAATTTGACGTTATCCGCGTTCCTTATATTAAAGATGCTCAGCAGGTTGAAAAAATACTTGAAGAAGCCAAAGAAAGCGGCGGCATTGTTTGCTATACTATCGTATCGCCGGAACTGCGCGAGCATATTATGCAGAAGGCAATGGAACTTGACGTTGAAGTTATTGACGTTTTGGGGCCAATGCTTAAAGCCATTGAAAAAACTTCCGGGCTTTTGCCTAAAAACCAGGCAGGCCTTATCCATGCTTTGGACCACGAATATTTTAAACGTGTTGAAGCAATTGAGTTTGCCGTTAAATATGACGACGGCAAGAACCCGCTGGGGCTTTTAAAGGCAGATGTTGTGCTGATTGGCGTAAGCCGTACCAGTAAAACGCCGCTGAGCATGTACCTTGCGCACAAGCAGCTTAAAGTTGCCAACGTGCCGCTGGTGCCGGAAATTGCTCCGCCGGAAGAACTTTTTAAAGTTCCTCCCCATAAAATTATCGGCCTGTTAATTGACCCGTTTAAATTAAACGAAATACGCAGCGAGCGTTTAAAAACCATGGGGCTGAGCGACGGCGCAAATTACGCGGATGTAAGGCGTATCAGCGAAGAACTGGAATACGCCAAGGCCATTATGCGCCGCGTACACTGCAAAATCATTAATGTATCGAACCGTGCTATTGAAGAAACAGCCGGCATCATACTTGATTACGTACAGAAAAACAGAGACAGGCACATATAAAAATAACCCCCGTTTTAACGGGGGTTATTTAGGCTGGCGTTATAAAAATTTTTTATCGCGTACGTTATAGGTTAAATTGCCTGCATGCGGCGTGCCGTTAACGGTAACGTTCCCGGAGAAAACAGCGTTTTTGGTTTTCCAGTTAAAGCTGCCGTTATCGGCGGTAATGCGCAGGTCATCCTGGGTAAAAACCATGTTGCCGTTTACGTAGGCGGTGCGTTCATTGCCCTTAACTTCAACGGAACCGCAGTCAAAATGTATTCCGGTAGGCTTGTCGGTAAGGCTGATATTGCCCTGTGCATGAACTTCCAGCTGATACAGGTAAACCTGCGCAGCGTCGCCGTCAATAACGCGGTCGCCTAAATCCACGTGTACGTGCCCTTTTAAATCGTAAACTCCCGTAAAGGGGTTAAAAGTCTGGCTGTCGCTGGAAATATCCGGCTGGGCAGCAAAAGCCGAAGGTATAAACAAAAACATCAGCATAAATAAAACTGTAAAAATTCTTTTCATTGTAAAAACCTCTTTATTTTATGAATATACTATTATTATAGACTTTGGCGCGCCGGGCGGCAAGGCAGATTAAGTGAAATAAAGGTGAAAGAAATGCTTATAAGAAAGTTGATAGAAGCTACAGAAGAAAAGATTTTGGCGCTATGGGCACAAAAAAGTGCCGCTGCCGTGCGTGAGCACGAAGAAGAACCTGATGACCTGCGCACTGCTTATCAGCGCGACAGGGACAGAATTATTCACAGCATGGCTTTTAGAAAATTAAAGCATAAAACGCAGGTTTATTTAAACCCGGGTGACCATTACCGTACGCGGCTTACGCACAGCATGGAGGTATCGCAGATTGCAAGGACAATAGCCCGTGCGCTGCGCTTAAATGAAGATTTAACGGAGGCGGCGGCACTTGGGCACGATTTGGGGCATACGCCCTTCGGGCATGCTGGTGAACGTGCTATTAACGCTTATACGGGGCATTTTAAGCATAATGAGCAAAGCTTGCGGGTAGTAAAATATTATGGGCGCGAAGGGCGCGGGCTGAATTTAACTTTGGATGTATGTGATGCCATTGTTAATCATACGGGCGATACTTTGCCGAAAACGCTGGAAGGGCAGATAGTGCGCCGCTGTGACCGTATAGCCTATTTATGCCACGATTTTGACGACGGCTGCAAAGTGGGAATTATAGGGCCGGATAAACTGCCCGGCATTGTTGCAATGCGCCTCGGCACAAAACCGAGCCAGATTCTTGACATTCTTGTACGCAATGTGGTGGAAAGTTCGGCAGGAAAACAGATTGTCAGCATGGACAAATATTATGAAGAAGCAATGGATGAATTCCGCTGCTTTATGTTTGACTATGTTTATCTTTCGCCGCCGCTGAAAAATGAACACCGCAAGGCCGAACATGTTGTAACCACGCTTTTGGATTTGTATATGCACCGCCCGGAAATGCTGCCGCAGGAATATGCCGTTAACGTGGAAAGGCACGGTTTGCAGCAGGTTGTGGTTGATTATATTGCCAGCCTGACGGACGCGGCTGCCGTACAGCAGTTCAGCAGGCATTATTTGCCTGTTATTATTTAATGTAGCGAAAAATAAATTATCATCAATAAAAAAAGAGGATTTTCTGTTTATATATTGAATATAAATAAAACAGATGATATTTAAAGTGACGGGAGCAAGGCAAATGAGCAGTATGTTTGATGATTTTAAAGAGCAGGTCCGCTCACAGGCAAATATCGTCGAAATAGTATCGGAATATGTACCGCTGAAAAAACGCGGCAGCAGCTATTGGGGCTGCTGTCCTTTTCATGGCGAAAAAACGCCGTCTTTTTCCGTATCGCCGGATAAGAATTTTTTTTATTGCTTTGGCTGCCATGCAGGCGGCGATGTTTTTACCTTTATAATGAAGGAAGAAAACTGCACCTTTCAGGAAGCATTAAAAATTCTGGCCAATAAACTTGGCATACCGGTTCCGGAGCGCGAAAAAACACGGCAGGAAATTGAACGCGAAAAAGAAACAAAGGAAATTATTGCCGCCAACGAACTGGCAACACGTTTTTATCAGGCCTGCCTTGCCAAAAGCGAGTTTGGCAAACTGGCGCAGCGTTATCTTGCGGGCAGGGGCATAACGCCGGAAATTATCGAAAAATTTTCTATCGGCGTGTCGCTGCCGGGTTATACTTCGCTTGTAAAAGCGCTTGGCAAACGCGGCTGCCGCGAGGAGCTGCTGATAAAGGCGGGGCTTGCCGTTAAAGGACGTAACGGCGCTTACGATAAATTCCGCGGCAGGGTTATGATACCCATTGAAGATGCACGCGGGCATGTGGTTGGTTTTGGCGGGCGCATTCTGCAAAATAATGCCGAAGCCGCCAAATATATGAATACCGCTGAAACAGAATGGTTTAATAAACGTACATTGTTGTTTGGCCTGCACGCAGCAATTAAAGAAATAAAAAGCAGGCGTCAGGCAATTATTGTTGAAGGCTATATGGACGCGATAAGCCTTCATGCCGCCGGTATCGGCTGGGCTGTGGCTTCAATGGGCACGGCATTTTCGGCAGAGCAGGCAAAACTTTTGGTGCGCGTATGTGATGAAGTTGTTTTTTCGTACGACAGTGACGAAGCCGGGCAGCGTGCCGATATGAGGGCCGTAAGCATAGCACGCGCGGCGGGGCTGCGGGTTAAAGTTCTGGCAGTGCCAGATGGCAAAGACCCGGATGAATTTGTGCGCAGGCACGGCACAGAGGCCTATCTTGAATTAGTTAAAAACGCTGCTGACGGCATTGACTTTCAGATGCGGCAGGTAATAGCGCAAAATAATGTTTCAAATTTAGCAGGAAAAGTGGAAGCGGTGTCGAATATACTACCATTCCTGTTAGAATGTAAAAATGATATAGAAGTGGCAGGGTATATACGCAAATTAGCCCAGCTGCTGACAATAGATGAAAGCCTTATCATAAGCGAATACCGCAAAATGAGCCGCAAAAGCGGCAGCCAGGGGCATGTGCCTCTGCCGGTCCAGCCAAAAGCAGTGCGTGCGGCCGCGCCGGATGACGAAGCGGAACAGCAGCTTTTGAACATACTTGCAAAAAATATCAGCCTTCTTCCCGTATACAGGGATGAAATAGCCAAAGCCGGATTCAAGTCACCGGAACATCAGGAAATTTATTCATCACTGACGGGAATGCTGGAAAATATGCCGCAGGATGTTACGGCTGAGCTTTTCAGGGTGTTAAGCCCTGAGGCTTCAACTGCTTTTGCAGCGATAATGGCGAAAAATGTGCAGCCCGGCGATGAAGAAAAACTTATTGCCGACTGCATACGTATGATGAATAAAAGCAGATTGGAGGCTTTATATGAAAAGCACCGGCTGCTTGCGGATGAATATGAACGTTTGGGGGACAGCCGCTTTTTGCAGGAACTTGCAGAAAGCCAGAAGATAAAAGATGCTATTAAAAATTTGTATTGAAATGGTTAAAGCAGTTTATCACGAAGGGAGGGAACACCATGGCTAATACAAAAATACCGTCCGAGCAGGTTGAGGAATTATTGTCTAAAGGAAAATCACATGGCGGTGTTCTCACTTATCGTGAAATTATGGATTCCATGCAGAACGCTGAAGATATGAGCGCCGACGATATGGACAGCATGTATGAACTTATTGCCCAGAAAGGCATTGATGTTGTTGACGACGCTAACGACGACCTTGACCTGGAGCCGGAAGCAGTAAGTGAAGCCGATGAAATAAACGAGGCCGAGCTTGCCAATATGAGTGTGCCCGAAGGCGTAAGCATTGACGACCCGGTGCGCATGTACCTGAAAGAAATAGGCCGCGTGCCTCTTTTGGTTGGCGAAGACGAAGTTAAGCTTGCCAAACGCATGGACAAGGGCAAACAGGCTTACAGGCTTCTGCACGGCACAAGGCACGGCGTGGTTGCGCCAGTATATACCGGCAAAGATTCCACGCAGGAACTTATTGCCAAAGCGCGCGAGCTTATTAAAGACGAAAAAACAATCTGCGATTTGCGCAGCATAACCAAAGCGCTGCAATTTATTGAAGCGAGAGAAAAAAGCGGTAACCCCTGCACAATAGAAGAATACAAAGCACTGGTTGCCGATTTTACCCGTGACGAATGCATGCGCCTGCACAAACTTTTGCAGGATGAGCATATAACCATAAGCGGCAGCGAAAAAGTGACTCCAGACGCACATACCAGTGATAAAGAAATTCATTCGCTGTTTGATTTAAAAACCATTCTGGAAGAAGTTAAGCGCCGCCTGCCGGAAGAAAAAGATACGGCTGTTTTTGATGCTTACCTTGAAATTGAGGACGATTACAAAAAACTGCTTGAAGAAGTTTATGAGCAGGGCGAAGAAGCAAAACGCTGCCTGTCGGAAGCAAATTTGCGACTTGTTGTAAGTATTGCCAAACGTTATGTAGGGCGCGGCATGCTGTTCCTTGACCTGATTCAGGAAGGTAACCTCGGCCTTATTAAAGCAGTTGAAAAATTCGATTACAATAAAGGCTTTAAATTCAGTACCTATGCAACATGGTGGATACGCCAGGCCATTACAAGGGCTATTGCCGACCAGGCGCGCACTATCCGCATTCCTGTGCATATGGTGGAAACCATTAATAAACTTATCCGCGTATCGCGCCAGCTTTTGCAGGAACTGGGCCGTGAGCCGCAGCCGGAAGAAATTGCCAAGGAAATGGACACTTCCGTTGACCGCGTGCGTGAAATTATGAAAATTGCCCAGGAGCCGGTATCGCTGGAAACTCCTATCGGTGAAGAAGAAGATTCGCATTTGGGCGATTTTATTGAAGACCATGACGCACCGGCACCTGCTGATGCAGCTTCGTTTACGCTTCTGCGCGAGCAGCTTGACGAAGTGCTGGAAACCTTAACGGTACGCGAGAAGAAAGTACTGGAACTGCGCTTTGGCCTTGAGGACGGACGCAGCCGTACCCTGGAAGAAGTAGGGCAGCACTTTGGCGTAACACGTGAACGCATCCGCCAGATTGAAGCCAAGGCTCTTAGAAAATTAAGGCATCCGAGCCGCAGCAAACGCCTGAAAGATTTTCTTGAATAGTTGACAATATATACTAACTTTAGTAAAATATTACTGTTGGCTAATTGCCATCAGCTTGGGCCTATAGCTCAGTGGTAGAGCCATCGGCTCATAACCGATTGGTCGTAGGTTCGAATCCTACTGGGCCCACCAATCCAAAAACAAGACGCAGATTTCGGTCTGCGTCTTTTTGTATATCCGGCAGGTTTTATTTAGCCTAGCCTGTTATATATGTTACTGCGCTGAAAACGGCAAGCAAAAGTGCCGACATCGGTACAAGCGTTTTTAGGCATTTAAAATAATCGGCTTTAAAATAATCGAGCGTTACAAGCAGGCACATATGTGTCGGTGTAAGCATCTGCCCGGCAACGCCAAACACCATGGCAATGCCTGCAAGCGTTAAATCTCCCGGTGCCATAGCGGCGATAATTGGCATTACTATGGCAACATGCCCCTGCGACATACCCGTAAGTATGCCGATAATAAATGATACAGCGGCAACAATGGCAGGTACCGGCAGCGGCGATTTTTGAAATTCGCTTACTATAAGGTGCAGGATGCCGGTATCGGTTAAAATTTGTATAAAGTAGAAAATGCAGACGATATTAAGCAGCATTTTCCTGTCGCACGCACCTGCAAAAACTTCTTTAATATTTAATGTATGGTTGGTAAAGCGCAGTACAAATATCATAACAAAAACAACCAGCGCCATAGCGGCAGCCGCCGTAAAATTAAAAGCGGTTATTAAAATAAAGTTGGCGGCAACCGGGGCAACGGCAAAGCAAAGGGTTTTTAATTCTTTTGTAAAGTTTACTTTTCCGGTTTCTGTAATAATGTGCGGCGGAAGTTTTAACGGGCGCATTAAAATAAGCCAGCCTACCAGGAAAAACAGCGGCGTAACCCATGCCAAATGCAGCAGCAGGCTGCTGAAGGGGATAGCGGCAATGCTGCATGCCATCAGCATGCCGGGAATAATAGGGCTGGAAAATTCAAAAATATGACGGAACCAGAAATTAATATTGGCTTTGTGTTCTGCCGTCAGGTTTAAACCTTTGGCTGTTATTTCAACAATAGGGGCAGAAAAGCGCGCTCCGCCAAGCGAAGGCAGAAGCCCTAAAAATGCCGGCATAATGGCAAGCGTAAGGCGCGGGCTTTTAAGCAGGCGGTGCAGTGAACGCACAAGGTCATCCAAAATGCCGCCGGTGCGCAGTTCAATTTCCAGGCACATAACAAAGTACAAGGCAAAAATTAAATCGTAAGTGCGGTAAGCGCTGAAGGTTTCTATCCAGGCGTTCCACAAATAATGCGGCTGCGGGGCGGCAGCTGCCCAAATAAAAATGCCTGCCGTTAAAATTGCCGGCCCTATTGGCACACGGCGGCGCAGCAGTACAATAATAATCAAAAGTGCTGAAATTAAAATTACAAAAATATTCATAATTTAACCACCTTTTTTATTTATGAAGAAAGTTTAACACGTTTTCAGGCTATTGAAAAATATGAATATAGTAGTAAGATAATAAGTAAATACTAATAACGAGGAAAATAAAATGACAATCCGTTATCTGGAAATTTTTGTGGAAGTATGTAAATACATGAACATGAGCAGAGCGGCGCAGTCGCTGATGATTTCGCAATCGTCCGTCAGCCAGGCGGTTAAGGCACTGGAAAAAGAATATAATGTGCTTTTGTTTGAACGCCTGAACCACAATCTTTATTTAACTGCCGCCGGAGAGAAGATGCTGTACCTTGCAACGCAGGTTTTAAAAAGCATCGGGCGTTTGAATTCTGCCATGCATAATGCGCCGGTATCGCTTAATATCGGTTCTTGCAATACGGTAGGCGCAAGTTTTCTGTATCCGCTGCTGGCGGAATTTAAAAAGCTCGGCCAGGATATTCATATCAGCGCCGAGATAAGCAATACCCAAACCTTAACGGAGAAAATTTTAAACAGCAGCCTTGATCTGGCGATAGTTCCGGAAACGGTGCAGCAGGATTCTTTTGAGTATCTGCCGTTTTTTGATGATGACATAGTTGTTATATGCTGGCCGGGGCATCCGCTGGAAGGATGTACGGCAGCGCTTGAAGAAATTGCCAAAGAAGTTTTTGTAGGCAGGGAAAACGGCAGTGCAACAGATTTGCTTTTGAAAAATGTATTTGCCAAAAACGGGCTGCCGCTGAAAGTAGACTGCGTGTGCAACAGCGCGGCATCAGTTAAACTTGCTGTAAAGAATAAAATGGGCATTGCTTTTATTTCTCGTTTTTTGGTTAAGCGTGAACTTAAAGAACATAAACTTGGGGGCATTAACCTTTGCAGCAAGGTGTTTACGCGGCGTTTTGGCATTATTTACCATAAGGATAAAGTTTTAAGCAAAGAATTTACCATGTTTACCGGTTTTTGCCGGCAGCTTGGTCAGCAGGGCTTGGAAAGCCTGCTTGATGATAATTAAACAGGAGGGGTTACAATGGAAAAAGATTTGCAGGTTTTAATAGAAAAGGCACTGGCGGCAGGGGCTTTCGCAGCCAGAGTTGTGGATGTAAACACGATAAAAACAGGTTCGTGGACGCGCTGGAAATGCCAGTACGGCTGCCCTAATTACGGCAAAACTTTGTGCTGCCCGCCACATTCTCCGGATTATGAAGCTACGCAGCGTTTTTTGAGCGAGTATCAGAAAGGCATTATTGTACAGTACACCATGCAGCTTGACCCTACTGGCCCGGCTGATTTTGAGCGTGCGGATTTGCAGCTGAGCAACGAACTTCTGCGCATTTTGCTGGAACTGGAACGGGAAGCGTTTTTGCTTAATCATTATAAGGCATTCGCGCTTAAAGCGGGGCGCTGCCGTTTGTGCGAAAAATGTAATCTGGAGCATTGCGTGCATCCAACCAAAGCACGCCCCTCGCTGGAGGCCTGCGGCATAGATGTGTTCGCGCTGGCGCGTGACAACGGTTTTGACATGGATGTAGTAACCGGGCCGATAACCAAACTGGATATTTACGGCATGGTGCTGGTGGAATAATTGTTTACAAATTTGTCAACGGGTGTTTGCCGTTATGGCTTTAAAAGCAAAAACGAAAATGATATAATTATACTATTAGATAATTTTTATATTTTATATAGAACAGGATGTGGATTGATTAATGAAATTAGTTTCGTGGAATGTAAATGGGTTAAGAGCCTGCATGAATAAGGGCTTTAAAAATTTTATGGACAGCGTTGACGCCGATGTTTTCTGCGTGCAGGAAACCAAGATGCAGCGTGAACAGGCTAATTTTGAGTTTCCCGGTTATTTTGAATACTGGAACAGCGCTGAGAAAAAAGGTTATTCCGGCACGGCAATTTTCAGCAAAACGGAACCAATCAGTGTAACTTACGATATGGGCATTGAAGAACACGATAAGGAAGGGCGCATTATTTGTGCGGAATACGATAAGTTTTACCTTGTCAACGTATATGTGCCCAACGCCCAGCGTGATTTGGCACGTTTGCCGTACCGCGTAACGTGGGAAGATGCATTCCGCAGTTATGTCGGCGAACTGAACGCCAGGAAACCGGTGCTTATCTGCGGCGATATGAATGTGGCGCGTAATTTTATTGATATTAAAAACGCCAAAAACAATGTCGGCAATGCCGGTTTTACCAACGAAGAACGTGCAAAAATGGAAGAACTTTTGCAGTCCGGCTTTGTGGATTCTTACCGCCATTTATATCCTGATAAGGAAGGCGCTTATACATGGTGGTCCTATATGTTTAAAGCACGCGAAAAGAACGTGGGATGGCGTATTGACTACTTCCTTGTATCACAGAAAATGCAGGACGAAATTGAGGACGCATTGATTTATCCCGAGATTATGGGCAGCGACCACTGCCCCGTAGGTTTGATTTTAAAATAATGCTGTGAGGCGTTAATTATGGATTTTAACATAAAAGCACCGTTTGAACCTGCCGGTGACCAGCCGCAGGCCATAGAAGAACTTGTTGACGGTGTAAACAAAGGGCTGCATACGCAGGTGCTTCTGGGTGCAACCGGTACCGGCAAAACCTATACCATTGCGCAGGTTATTAACCGTGTGCGCAAACCGACGCTTGTTATTGCGCACAACAAAACACTTGCTGCCCAGCTTGCCAGCGAGTTAAAGGCGTTCTTCCCGGATAACGCGGTTGAATATTTTGTATCTTACTATGATTATTATCAGCCGGAGGCCTATATTCCGCAGAGCGATACTTATATTGAAAAGGACGCCTCCATCAACGACGAGATTGATAAACTGCGCCACTCTGCCACCAGCGCGCTGTTTGAACGCCGCGATGTAATTATTGTTGCCAGTGTGTCGTGTATTTACGGTTTGGGCGCACCGCAGGAATACTACGATATGGTGCTTTCGCTGAGGACGGGGCAGATTATTGACCGCCAGGCTATTTTGCGCAAACTGGTGGAAATTCAGTATGACCGCAACGATATTGCTTTCCAGCGCGGCACATTCCGCGTGCGCGGCGATGTGATTGAAGTTATTCCTGCCGGTTACAACGAAAAAGCCGTGCGTATAGAAATGTTTGACGACGAGGTAGACCGCATACTGGAAATTGACGTGCTGACCGGTGAAGTGTTGGCGCAGCGCACGCATGTGGCAATTTTTCCGGCGTCGCACTATGTAACTTCGCGCGAGAATCTGGAACGCGCGATGGAGGACATAAAGGTTGAACTGAAAGAACGGCTGGAATACCTGAATGAGCATAACAAGCTGCTGGAGGCTCAGCGCCTTGAGCAGCGTACAAACTACGATTTGGAAATGATGAACGAAATGGGCTACTGCTCCGGCATCGAAAACTATTCGCGCCATCTGGCAGGGCGCAAGGCGGGCGAAGCGCCATTTACGCTGGTAAATTATTTTCAGGATGATTTTTTGCTGGTGGTTGACGAATCGCATGTTACGCTGCCGCAGATACGCGCCATGTATGCCGGTGACCGCTCGCGCAAGGAAATGCTTGTGGAGCACGGTTTCCGCCTGCCGTCGGCGTTTGATAACCGCCCGCTGACTTTTGACGAGTTTCAGTCGCAGATAAAGCAGGCAATTTATGTATCGGCAACGCCTGCCAAATACGAATTGGAACATGCCGATAAGGTTGTGGAGCAGATTATCCGCCCGACGGGGCTTTTAGACCCGAAAATTGAAATACGCCCGATTAAGGGGCAGATTGATGATTTACTGACGGAAATAAATAAAGTTACCGCCGCCGGTGAGCGCACGCTGGTAACAACGCTGACCAAGCGCATGGCGGAGGATTTGACAGATTACTTAAAAACTGCTGGTGTGCGTGTGCGTTACCTGCATTCGGAAATTGCTACGATTGAGCGCGGTGCGATTATTGATGACCTGCGCAGCGGCAAGTTTGACGTACTGGTAGGCATTAACCTTCTGCGCGAAGGGCTTGACTTGCCGGAAGTTTCGCTGATAGCCATTCTGGATGCCGATAAGGAAGGCTTCCTGCGCAGCGATACTTCCATGATTCAGACTATCGGGCGTGCGGCCCGCAACGAGCACGGGCGCGTAATTATGTATGCCGACCGCATAACGGATTCGATGCAGCGCGCCATTGACGAAACAGAACGCCGCCGCGAAAAACAGGCGGCTTACAATAAAGAACACGGTATTACGCCGAAAACAGTTTACAAAGAGCAGCGTCAGCTGATTAAGCTGACCAAGGTTGCCGAAGAAACCGGCATTGATGATTACAGCGAAAAGGCACTGAAAAAACGCAGCATTAAAGAAATTGAAAAACTGGCGCGCACGCTGGAAAAAGAAATGACGGAAGCCGCCAAAGCACTTGACTTTGAACGCGCCGCCGAGCTGCGCGACCGTTTGATTGTAACCAAAGGGCTGCTGGGCGAAAAATTAGTGCCTAAGAAACGTAAAAAATAGAGGAAAACATGAAAGACCAGATTATTGTAAAAGGAGCAAGACAGCATAATTTAAAAAATATTACCGTGGAAATACCGCGCGACAAACTGGTGGTAATTACGGGTTTAAGCGGCAGCGGCAAATCGTCGCTGGCGTTTGATACTATTTATGCCGAAGGGCAGCGCCGCTATGTGGAATCGCTTTCGGCCTATGCCCGCCAGTTTTTGGGGCAGATGGACAAGCCCGATGTTGATTATATTGAAGGACTTAGCCCGGCTATTTCCATCGACCAGAAAACAACCAGCCGCAACCCGCGTTCTACCGTTGGTACCGTTACTGAAATTTACGATTATTTAAGGCTGCTGTTTGCGCGTATCGGCGAGCCGCACTGCCCTAAATGCGGAAAATTGATTGAACGCCAGACCGTGCAGCAGATTGTAGACCATGTACTGGCCCTGCCGCAGGGAACAAGGTTTATGGTAATGGCGCCGCTGGTGCGCGGACGCAAAGGCGAACATGCCAAAATCATGGACCAGATGCGCAAAGCGGGGTATGTACGCATGTTTGTTGACGGCGAAGTGCGCACGCTTGATGAAGAAATTAAGTTGGAAAAAAATAAAAAGCACAGCCTGTCCGTTGTTATCGACCGACTTGCTGTGCGTGACGGCATTACGCAGCGCCTTACCGATTCCGTGGAAACGGCGCTGAAGCTGGCGGAAGGGCTTGTTGAAATTAATGTTATCGGCGGCGAAACGCAGATGTACAGCGAAAACTTTGCGTGCAGCGACTGCGGCATCAGCCTGCCGGAAATTGAGCCGCGCCTGTTTTCGTTTAACAACCCTATGGGTGCCTGCCCGGCCTGTACCGGCCTTGGCATGAATATGGAACTGGATAAATCGCTGATTATTCCGGACGGCAGCAAAACCTTTGCCGAAGGCGTTATTGCCGCGCTTTCAACAAACCAGGAAGCCTACCATATGAAGCAGCTGGCGGCGGTTTTAAGTTACTACGGTTATTCGCTTGATACCGTATGGAACGACCTGCCCAAAGATATGCAGGAAATTTTGTGGTACGGCAGCGGCGAGCAGAAATTTTCGTTTATGTATGAAAATTTGCAGGGTGAAGTAAAAAAACATACCACGCCGTTTGAAGGCATAATTCCGCTTTTGCGCCGCCGCCACCGCGAAGCGTTCAGCGAGCGCATGCGCCTTGATATTGAAAGCTTTATGACGAGTACGCCCTGCCCGGTGTGCCACGGTGCGCGCTTGAAACCGGAGGTGCTGTCGATACTCGTCGGCGGCAAAAACATTTGCGAGGTTACTGCACTTACCGTGCGTGATGCGATAAACTTTTTTGAAACGCTGAACCTTACGGAACGCCAGCAGTTTATTGCCCGCCAGATTTTGAAGGAAATACTGGCACGCCTGCGTTTTTTAAATGATGTAGGGCTTGATTATTTAACGCTTGACCGTGCCGCCGGTACGTTAAGCGGCGGCGAAGCGCAGCGCATACGCCTTGCCACGCAGATCGGCAGTGGGCTTGTCGGCGTGCTGTACATTCTGGACGAGCCTTCTATCGGCCTGCATCAGCGTGATAACAGCAAACTTCTGGCAACCTTGCAGCATCTGCGCGACTTGGGCAACACGCTGCTGGTGGTTGAACACGACGAAGAAACCATGTATGCCGCAGACCAGATTATTGATATCGGCCCCGGTGCCGGTGAACACGGCGGCAACGTGGTTGCACAGGGCACGGCAGAAGAAATCAAACTGGTGGAAAACTCCGTTACCGGGCAGTATTTAAGCGGCCGCAAGTTTATCCCCGTGCCGAAAAAACGCCGTGAGTGCGACGGGCGCTATATAGAAATTATCGGCGCTAAAGCCAATAACCTTAAAAATATAGATGTAAAAATTCCGCTGGGCGTGTTTACCGTTGTTACCGGCGTCAGCGGCAGCGGCAAATCCACGCTGATTAACGATATTTTGTACAATGCGCTGGCGGCAAAGCTGCACGGTGCGCGTCTGCGTCCTTCGGAGCATAAGGAAATACGCGGGCTGGAAAATATCGATAAAATTATTAATATCGACCAGTCGCCGATTGGGCGTACACCGCGCAGCAACCCGGCAACATATACGGGCGTGTTTGATTTTATACGCGAATTGTTCAGCCAGACCAACGAGGCCAAAATGCGCGGCTATAAGCCGGGGCGTTTCAGCTTTAACGTTAAGGGCGGGCGCTGTGAAGCCTGCCGCGGCGACGGTATGAACAAGATTGAAATGAACTTTTTGCCGGATGTGTATGTGCCGTGTGAGGTGTGCCACGGAGCGCGCTATAACCGCGATACACTGGAAGTGCATTATAAAGGCAAAAGCATTGCCGAAGTGCTGGACATGACGGTAACGGAAGCCTGCGAATTTTTTAAAAACCTGCCGCGTATTGCACGCAAACTGCAGGTGCTGGAAGATGTCGGGCTGGGCTATATCCATCTGGGGCAGGCGGCTACAACGCTTAGCGGCGGCGAAGCGCAGCGCGTAAAACTGGCAACAGAACTCAGCCGCCGCAGCACAGGCAAAACGCTGTACATTCTGGATGAGCCTACAACCGGCCTGCATATTGCCGACGTACACAAGCTGCTTGACGTTTTGCAGCGCCTTGTGGAAGCCGGTGACAGCGTCGTCGTTATCGAGCATAACCTTGATGTTATTAAAACTGCCGATTATTTGATTGACCTTGGCCCCGAAGGCGGCGACAAAGGCGGCACGCTTGTTGCCTGCGGCACGCCGGAAGAACTGGCCAAAGTAAAAAAATCCTACACCGGCCAGTATGTAAAACAGGTTTTAAAACAGGCTAAAGACAATGGGTGGTACCAATGAATGAAAATATAGCCAAAGCACTGGCGGTACTGCCCGATAAGCCCGGCGTATACCTTATGCACGACGAACACGGAAAAGTAATTTATGTCGGCAAGGCCGTTGTGCTTAAAAACCGCGTGCGCAGCTATTTCCGCAATCTGGCCTCGCATACGGTTAAGGTTAAAGCGCTGGTCAGCAAAGTTGCTGAAATTGAAACCATTGTTACCGACAGTGAAGTGGAAGCGCTGATTCTGGAGTGCAATCTTATAAAAAAATATCGTCCGCGCTACAACATTATGCTGAAGGACGATAAAACCTACCCTTATTTAAAGGTAACAATGGCAGAAGATTTTCCGCGTATTTATGTTACGCGGCGTCTTATCCGCGACGGCAGCAAATATTACGGCCCTTATGCCGATGCCGGTGCGATGCACGCCACGGTAAAACTTTTGCGGACGATGTTTCCTCTGCGTACCTGCCGCAAAATGAATCAGGAGCGTCCGTGCCTGCAATATCACATTAAACGCTGCCTTGCTCCGTGCGCAGGACTTGTAAGCAGGGAAGAATACGGGGCAATGATACGCAGCGTATGTATGGTGCTTGACGGGCGTACGAGCGAACTGGAAAAAGACTTAAAGCAGCGTATGCAAAATGCTGCCGAAAATTATGCTTTTGAAGAAGCGGCGCGCCTGCGCGACCAGCTGGCGGCTGTAAAACGTCTGGATGAATCGCAGAAGGCAGTTACCGGCGGCGGTGATATGGATGTAGTCGGTTATGCCAAAGACGATACCGGCATTTGCCTGCAAATATTTTTTGTGCGCAGCGGCAAGCTGATTGGGCGTGAAAATTTCTTTCTGCCCGACGGCGGCGACAGCAGGCAGGAAGTAGTAACGGCGTTTATCAAACAGTATTATAATGATGCTTCGTTTATACCGCGCGAGATAATTCTGCCGGATTTGCCGGAAGAAGATGAAACTGCGGTGCTTACTACCTGGCTGACGGAAAAAGCCGGACACAAGGTTGAATTTATCCGCCCGCAGCGCGGAACCAAGCGTGACCTTTTGCAGCTGGCTGATGAAAATGCGGGCAAACTTCTGGAAGAACGCCTGCGCAAGGGGAAAATCAGCTTAAAAACAGACGAAGAAGCTGCGGAAGAACTGCAAAAGGCACTGAACCTGCCTGACCCATTGGAACGCATGGACTGCTTTGATATTTCTCATACGCAGGGCTCGGAAACGGTTGCATCCATGGTTGTGTTCCGCAACGGAAAACCTAGCAAAAAAGATTACCGCAAATATAAAATTGTCAGTGCCGAAGGCAAGCCCGACGATTTTAAATCCATGCAGGAGGTTGTGTACCGCCGCTATAAGGATTATGAAGATTTGCCGAGTTTGGTGGTTATCGACGGCGGCAAAGGGCAACTGAGCAGCGCGCTGGAGGTTATCCGCGGGCTGGGGCTGCACGAACTGCCGGTAATAGGCCTTGCCAAGCGCGAGGAAGAAATTTTTACCGAAGACAGCCACGAAAGCATTATGCTGGACAGGGAATCGGCATCGCTGCATTTAATTCAGCGTATCCGCGACGAAGCGCACCGCTTTGCAATAACCTATCACCGCAAGCTGCGCGGCAAACGCAATCTGCGTTCGGTTTTGGACCATATCGAAGGCATTGGCCCTAAACGGCGGCAGGCTTTGTGGCTTAAATTTAAGTCTATTGATGCCATTAAAGCGGCCAGTGTGGAAGAACTTGCGGATACGGAAAGCATGAACTATCCTGCGGCGCAGACAATATATGACTTTTTCCGCATGGATTTGCCGGAAAAAGCCGAAGTGTTAAAAAAATGAAATATTTTCAATAATTATTTTCTTTTAGAATAAAGTGTGCTATAATAGGCACATAAGCAGTAACGGCTTGAAAAGATTAAAAATGAAATAAAAGGAGATGGAATTTATGGCAAAATGGGTATGCAATATTTGCGGTTACATTTATGACCCCGAAGTAGGTGACCCTGATAACGGCATTGAAGCAGGCACCGCTTGGGAAGATGTACCGGAAGACTGGGTTTGCCCCCTCTGCGGCGTAGGCAAAGACCAGTTCAGCGAACAATAAGAAAATAAAAAACAGGCTTCGTACTTTTAATTAAGTATGAGGCCTGTTTTGTTTTCAGGATAAACTGATTGATAATTTTATAAAAGTTAGTTAAAAGATATAGGAAGTATCTTTGTTCAGCTTGTCAAAAACGTCGCTCCTATTTGCGTTCGCCGAACCGGATGGGCGGTCCGGCGCATGGGGTCTATAATAATTATTTAGCCGTCGCGATTTTGATCTGCGCTTCACATTGATACTTCCTATATCTTTTTATATCACTTATAGTTTTTATAATTCCGTGCCGTCTGCCAGATAAATAGTTTTTTCTTTGGCGGCGTTGGCAACTGTTTCGCCGATAAAACCGCGTTTAACCATGGTATCAAGCACTAAATGCTGGCGTTTTTTGCAGCCTTCGGGATTATCGTACGGGTTAAGCGCGGACGGTGCGTACGGCAGCGAAGCGATAACCGCACATTCGGCAAGGTTCATTTCGGCAGGTGTTTTGCCGAAGTAACTGCGTGCAGCGGCAGTGATACCGGTTGCGCCGTTGCCAAAGTAGGTAGTGTTAAAATACATTTCCAGAATCTGGTCTTTGCTGAATTTGTCTTCCAGCATCAGCGAGAACATTACCTCATAAACTTTGCGGCTCATGGTTTGTTCCTGGCTTAAAAACATATTTTTGGCAAGCTGCTGCGTAAGTGTGCTGCCGCCCTGCACAATTTCGCCGGCAGAAATATTTACAAATGTTGCACGCAGTATGCCGCCCATATCGACGGCACCGTGGCGGTAAAAATCGTGATCCTCTATGGCTACCAGTGCCTGCTGCATAGCCGTCGGTATATCGGGCAGTGCCGTCCATTCCATACCGGCAGTACGTTCCTTAACCGTGTTTTCAATAGTAAATAGCATAAACATTTTTTGCAGCGGGTCAGGCCAGGTATTACGCTCCGGCAAATAGGGCAAAATTGTCATCAGCGTGCTTTCTGTCTGCTGATATTCGCTGACAGAGTTTGCCTGCTCCTGCATCTGCGTTGTTGCTGCCTGCTGCGCCGGCTGCGGGTCTGTTTCGTAGCCTGCTATATTGGGGTAGTACATAAAAAGACCTGTTACAGCTGCCAGTATAATTAATAGTTTAATAATTTTTCCCATAATTACCTCACCTGTTTTCTTATATAATATTGTACCAAAAATTGCGCCAAGGTAAAATTTAAATTTTATTTTTATTTTTTACCGAAAAAATTTTGAAAAAGGGATACTAAAGTAGTACAATATACATAATAATGGCATAGTGTTTTCTTTTTGCAAAAACTGGAAACAACTGCAAAAAAATTTAAAAATGCTATTGATTAATTATACATAATAGTTGTATAATTATAAAATCGTAAATTCAAGGGAGGTTCGGTATGAGAGCAAGTGTTATCGGTGCAACCGGGTTTGCCGGTGCTGAGCTTTTAAGGCTTCTGGACGGGCATCCGCAGGCAGAACTGGCTTATATTACTTCTGAAAGCAGTACCGGTGAAGATATCGCCGCAATGTATCCGCATTTGCGCGGAAGAATAGACAAACAGCTTATTTCCATGAATGAGCTGGAAAAAATTGCAAAAGGCAGTGATGTAATATTTATCGCGCTTCCGCACGGGCATGCCATGAAGATTGGCAAAATGCTGCGCGGTAGCGGCGTTAAAATAATTGACCTTGGCGGTGATTACCGTTTCAGGGATGTAAAGGTGTTTGAAAAATGGTATAAAGTTCCGCATGCTGACCCTGAAGCAAAAGCTGTTTACGGGTTAACGGAATTGTACCGCAAGGATGTTGCCGGTGCTGAACTGGTGGCAAATCCCGGATGTTATACAACCTGCAGCATTCTGGCTCTGGTGCCGCTGCTGAAAGCAGGTTTAATTGAAACAAAGGGCATTGTTGTTGATGCCAAGTCCGGCACAACAGGAGCAGGGCGCGGGCTTAAACTTGGCAGCCTGTACTGCTCTGTAAACGAAAACTTCCACGCTTACGGCGTGGCAACGCACAGGCATACGCCGGAGATTGAACAGATTTATTCTGAATTTGCGGACGAAGATGTTGTAATTCAGTTCACTCCGCACCTTCTGCCGGTTGACCGCGGCATTTTGGCAACCTGCTACGCTATGCTTAAACCGGGTGTTACGGATGCCGATATTGAAAATGCTTTTGAAGAAATGTACGGCGGCGAATTTTTTATCCGCCTTTTAGGCAAAGGAGCATGTCCTGAAATTAAAAATATCAGGGCTTCCAATTATGTCGATATAGGTTGGCAGACGGATGCGCGCACCGGCAGAGTGATTGTAATGAGTGCGCTCGATAACCTTGTAAAAGGTGCTGCCGGGCAGGCCGTACAGAATATGAATGTAATGTTTGGCATTGATGAAACAACAGGGCTGCGTCAGCTGCCCGTATATCCTTAAGGAGGTTGGCTAATGAAAAAGATTGACGGTTGGGTTACAACGCCGCAGGGCTTTTTGGCAGCCGGTGTTAAAGCCGGTATTAAAGCCAGCGGCAACCATGATGTAGCCGTTATTTACAGCACAGTGCCGGCGGCAACTGGTGCCGTGTTTACGCAGAATAAAATGTGCGCGGCACCTGTATTGGTAAGCCGCAAAGTTGCTGCAAAATCTTATGCGCAGGCTATTGTGGTAAACAGTGGCTGTGCTAACGCTTGCACCGGCGAACAGGGCTTAAAAGATGCCGAAGCAATGCAGGCACAGACGGCAGAACTTTTAGGCGTTGAAAACGATGCTGTTTATGTTTGCAGCACCGGCGTTATCGGGCATTTTATGCCGATGGATAAACTGGCAAAAGGCATTGCCGACGCTGTTGACGCTATGGACGAAACCGGCGGCGAAAGCTGCGCTATGGCAATTCAGACAACGGATACTTTTATCAAGCATGCGGCTTATGAGTTTGAATTAGGCGGAAAAACCGTTAAAATTGCCGGTATAGCCAAAGGCGCGGGCATGATTCACCCCAATATGGCAACCATGCTTACCTTTTTAACTACCGATGCTGCCGTTGCGCCGGATGTTTTAAAACGTGCGGTTAAGGTTGCTGCCGATAAATCCTTTAATATGGTTGTTGTTGACGGCGATACCAGCACCAATGACAGCATGATTGTACTGGCTAATGGCCTTGCCGAAAACGAAATTATTGTAAGCGAAGAACATCCGGATTATCCGGCGTTTTTTGAAGCCTTGCTGGCATGTGCGCAGGACCTTGCCAAAATGATTGCGCGCGACGGCGAAGGCGCTACCAAATTTTTGGAAGTGAATGTTGCCGGTGCCGCAACCTGGGCAGAAGCAAAAACTGCTGCTATGGCCATTGCCAAATCCCCGCTTGTAAAAACGGCATTCTTTGGCAAAGACCCCAACTGGGGACGTATTGTTTGTGCAGCCGGTTACAGCGGCGCGCAGATGGAGCCGGATAAGGTAAACCTTGAAATCGGCAGCGTAAGGCTCGTGGAAAACGGCATGAACTGCAATGTTCCGCTTGAAAGCCTGAAAGACATTATGGAACAGCACGACATCAGCATGAAAATAGACCTTGGCGCAGGCCAAGAAGAAGCTACCGTCTGGACATGTGATTTCAGCTATGAATATGTTAAAATAAACGGTGAATACCACACCTGATATTAAACAACATTTTATTAACGGCTTTTGCCGGATTACAGGAGGAATAATCAATGTTACGTAACGAAGAAATTAAAATTTTGGTGGAAGCACTTCCGTACCTGAGAGATTTTAAAGGCAAGACCGTTGTTGTAAAATATGGCGGCAATGCTATGCTGAATGATGAAATTAAAAATAAAGTTTTGCAGGATATTATTTTCCTGAAATGTGCAGGCCTGCGCCCGATTGTTGTTCACGGCGGCGGCCCGGAAATTACAGCACAGATGGTTAAGGCCGGCAAAAAGACCCAGTTTGTAGGCGGCCTGCGCGTAACTGATGAAGAATCGGTAGGCATTACGGAAATGGCACTGGTTGGCAAAATTAACACCGACCTTGTTGGCCGTTTAAACCGTTTGGGTGGCAAAGCAGTAGGCCTTAACGGCAAGGACGACAACCTCATTCAGGCAAGAAAACACCTTGCCGACGTTTATGAAAACGGCGAAGTAAACCTGGTTGACATTGGTTATGTAGGCACTGTTGAACACATTAACACCGAACTTTTAAACGTACTTCTGGATAACGACTTTATTCCCGTTATTGCACCGACCGGCGTTGGAGCAACCGGTGAAACCTACAACATCAATGCAGACAGCGTTGCAGGTGAAATTGCAGGCGCATTAAAAGCAGAAAAACTTCTGGTACTTACCGACGTAAAAGGTATTTATGCCGATTACCGCGATGAAAGCACCTTCCTTTCCACTATGACTTTTGAAAAAGCACAGGAACTTATCATTAAAGGCAATATCGATGGTGGCATGATTCCGAAAGTTAAAGCCTGCATTACCGCACTCAGCGGCGGCGCCAAGAAAGCACAGATTATTGACGGTCGTGCCGAACACAGCATTTTGATGGAAGTATTCAGCGATGAAGGCGTTGGCACCGAGGTTGTAAAAACTTTATAATTTTTTCTGAGGGGGCAAAAAGGTGAATAATATAGAAATCAGAGAACAGACAGATAAATATTACCTTCCGGTATTCGGCCGTTATCCGTTGGCGTTTACCCATGGCAAGGGCTGTATGGTTTATGACGCCGACGGCGAAGGCTATCTCGACTTTCTGGCAGGTATTGCCGTTAATTCTTTGGGCTATGCCCATCCGGCGCTTGTCAAGGCAATCAGCGAACAGGCCGGTAAAATTATGCACTGCTCCAACGTATTTTATACGGACGTGCAGGCACGCGCAGTTAAACTTATCAGCGAAGCAACCGGTTTTGACCGTGTGTTTTTAGCCAACTGCGGTGCTGAAGCCAACGAAGGCGCAATTAAGCTGGCGCGCAAATACGGCCACAGCAAAAACGACGGCAAATACCGCATTATTACAGCAGTTCATTCTTTCCATGGGCGCACCATGATGACGGTAACTGCAACCGGCCAGCCTAAATACCAGCAGGGGTACGAACCGCTGCCGGCAGGTTTTGACTATGTTCCTTACGGCGACCTTGAAGCGTTAAAAGAAGTAATGGACGAAGATGTATGCTGCGTAATGCTGGAGCCTATTCAGGGCGAAGGCGGCGTGCATGTGCCCAGTGACGAATATTTGCAGGGTGCGCGCGCTTTGTGCGATAAATATGACGCACTGCTGATTTTTGACGAAATTCAGTCCGGTGTCGGCAGAACCGGCCAGTGGTTTGCCTATATGCATACCGGCATTAAACCGGATGTGCTTACCTTTGCCAAAGGCATTGGCGGCGGCTTCCCGACAGGCGGCTTCTGCGTTGACGAAAAACTGGCTCATGTATTTAAACCGGGCGACCATGGCGGAACCTTCGGCGGCAATGCGCTGGCCTGCGCGGCTATTGAAGCGGCTCTTACAACCATTAAGGAAGAAGGGCTTGTTGAAGCTGCGGCAGAAAAAGGCAAATACTTTATGGGCAAATTGCAGGAGCTTAAGGCGAAATACCCGGAAAAAGTTACTGAAGTACGCGGACGCGGCCTGATTTTGGGCATGGAACTCTGCAAACCGGGCGGAGCAATTGTGGAACACTGCCTTAAAGACCATGTTATCGTTAACTGCACTGCCGGCAATGTAATACGCCTTGTTCCTCCGCTTATTGTAACGGAAAAAGAAATAGACACGGTTGTTGCTGCTCTTGACGCAGCCCTGGCAGAATTTTAATCGGTTGGTGAGGGTATAAAATGGGTTTAAGAAACAAAGATTTAATTTCTATTCATGATTTGTCTGTTGGTGAAGTAGCCACAATTTTGGACGTTGCCAAAAAATTGAAACGCAAACAAAAAAGAGGAGAACCGCACAGATATCTGGAAGGCAAAACTCTGGCCATGATTTTTTCCAAAGCTTCCACAAGAACAAGGGTTTCTTTTGAAACCGGTTTCTATCAGCTTGGCGGACATCCTATTTATCTTAATGATTCCGCTTCGCAGATTGGCCGCGGTGAGCCGGTGCGCGATACGGCAAGGGTGCTTTCCCGTTTTGTTGACGGTATTATGATTCGTACATTCTCGCATGATTCCGTTATTGAACTTGCCAAATACGCTACCGTTCCGGTTATTAACGGATTGACCGATTTGCTGCATCCCTGTCAGGCCTTGACCGATATGTTTACCATTATGGAACATAAGGAAATATTAAAAGGCCGTAAGCTGGTTTATGTTGGCGACGGCAACAATATGGCGCATTCGCTGATGTATGCCTGCGCCAAAGTAGGCATGAATATGGTTTGCGCATCTCCGAAAGGCTACCAGCCTGACCCGGAAATTGTAAGAACCGCGCAGGAAGATGCCGCACTTACCGGCTGCACCATTGAAGTTGATGAAGATTTATTCCGTGCCGCCAAAGGCGCAGACGTTTTATACACAGATGTTTGGGCAAGTATGGGACAGGAAGCCGAACAAAGCATCCGTCAGGAAGCACTTGGCGATTACCAGATTAACAAAGAACTGCTGAGCGTGGCACGCCCGGACGCTATGGTTCTGCACTGCCTGCCTGCACACCGCGGCGAGGAAATTACCGAGGAAGTGCTGGAAGGGCCGCAGTCCAAAGTGTTTGACCAGGCAGAAAACCGCCTGCATGTGCAGAAAGCCATTATGGCACTTTTGATGACTGATGATATCATCTAATAAAAATACACAAAATATTTATAAAAATACTGGAAATTTTTAAAATTTGTGGTATAATCATATTCGTTATATATTTTTATACATAAAAGCTGTATATTATGCAAACAACAGGAGGCTGTACTTTAATGAAAATTGACAAAAGCAAAATTAAAAAAGTAGTGCTCGCTTATTCCGGCGGCCTTGATACTTCCGTTATTATTCCCTGGCTTAAAGAAAACTACAATAACTGCGAAGTTATTGCCTGCACCGCAGACCTTGGCCAGGGCGACGAACTGAATATCGTTCATGACAAGGCTTTAAAATCCGGCGCAAGCAAATGCTATATTCTTGATTTAAAAGAAGAATTCGTTTCCGATTATGTATGGCCTGTTGTTAAAGCAGGTGCCATTTATGAACAGAAATATCTGCTCGGCACTTCTTTTGCGCGTCCGCTGATTGCCAAAAAACTGGTTGAAATTGCACTGAAAGAAGGCGCTGACGCTGTTGCCCACGGCGCTACCGGCAAAGGCAACGACCAGGTTCGTTTTGAACTTGGCGTTAAAGCTCTTGCTCCGCAGCTGGCAGTTATTGTGCCCTGGCGTGAATGGAACATCCGTTCCCGCGAAGACGCTATCGACTTTGCAGCAGCACATAACATTCCGGTGCCTGTAACCAAAGACCACGATTATTCCATGGACCGCAACATGTGGCATTTAAGCCATGAAGGCTCCGATCTTGAAGACCCCTGGAATGCTCCGAAAGACGAACTCTTTATCGTTACCAGCACTCCGGAAAAAGCTCCCGATAAAGACGAATATGTTGAACTGGAATTTGAAGCAGGCGTACCTGTTGCCGTTAACGGCGAAAAACTTTCTCCGGCAGCACTGCTTGAAAAATTAAACGAAATCGGCATCCGCAACGGCGTTGGCATCTGCGATATGGTTGAAAACCGCCTCGTAGGCATGAAATCCCGCGGCGTATATGAAAACCCGGGCGGCGCAATTATTGTTTACGCACATAAAGAACTTGAAAGACTGTGCCTTGACCGCGCAACTATGCACTACAAAGAAATGATTGCCATTAAATATGCAGAGCTGGTTTATGACGGCATGTGGTTCAGCCCGCTGCGTGAAGCACTGGCTGCATTTGTTGACGAAACCCAGAAAACCGTTACCGGCACCGTTCGCCTGAAACTTTACAAAGGCAATATCATGAGCGCCGGCACTAAATCTCCGTATTCTCTGTACAGCAAGGAATATGTAACCTTCGGCGCCGACGAAGTTTACAACCAGGCTGACGCTACCGGCTTCATCACACTGTTCGGCCTGCCGCTGACCGTACGTGCATTGATGAAACAGGGCAAACTTAAATAATGGCTAAACTCTGGGGCGGAAGATTCAGCAAAAATACCAATGAACTCGTGGACGCATTCAATGCGTCCATTGAGTTTGATAAACGCTTGTACCATGAGGACATCCGCGGCAGTATTGCTCATGCTACAATGCTGGCCAAATGCGGAATCATTCCGAAAGAAGATGCAGAAAAAATTGTTGCCGGATTAAAAGATATTTTAAAAGATATTGAAGCCGGTAATTTTGAATTTGATATTGCGCTGGAAGATATTCATATGAATATTGAGGCTCGCCTGACAGAACGTATTGGTGCTGCCGGTGCAAGGCTGCACACTGCACGCAGCCGCAATGACCAGGTTGCGCTTGATATGCATATGTATATGAAGCGCGAAGTTGTGGAAATTGCAGAACTTTTGGTGCAGTTTGAAGAAGCGCTGCTTGCAGTTGCCAAAAAGCACGATAAAACTTTAATGCCCGGGTACACGCATTTACAGCGTGCGCAGCCGATTACTTTTGCGCATCATCTGCTGGCATATTTTAACATGCTGCAGCGCGATTTCCGCCGCCTGCTCGGCGTATGGGAGGGAGCGGACATTATGCCGCTCGGCGCCGGCGCCATTGCAGGCACAACTTTTCCGATTGACCGCTTCTTTGTGGCAGAACAGCTGAATTTTGGCAGCGTGTATGCCAACAGCATGGATGCTGTAAGCGACAGGGATTATATTATTGAATTTTTAAGCTTTGCTTCGACGCTGATGATGCACATGAGCCGTTTGAGCGAGGAATTCTGCCTGTGGAGCAGCACGGAATTTGGCTTTATTGAACTTGATGATGCTTTTGCAACAGGTTCTTCCATGATGCCGCAGAAGAAAAACCCGGATATTTCCGAACTTGTGCGCGGCAAAACAGGCCGTGTTTACGGGCATTTAATGGCAATGCTTACTACAGCCAAAGGCCTGCCTTTAACCTACAACAAAGATTTGCAGGAGGATAAGGAAGGCTTCTTTGACGCCATTGACACGCTGAAATTTACGCTTGCCGTTTACAGCGACATGGTTAAAACCATGACCGTTAATGTGGACAGAATGCGTGAAGCTGTAAGCAAGGATTTTTCCAATGCAACCGATTTGGCAGATTACCTTGTGCGCAAAGGCCTGCCTTTCCGCATGGCACATGAAGTTGTCGGCAAATGCGTGGCTTACGCTATTACCGAAGGCAAGTTTCTGCCGGAAATTTCGCTTGATGAATATAAAAAGTTCAGCGATTTGTTTGAAGCAGATTTGCTTGACGCATTAAAACCGGAAAACTGCGTGGCTGCACGTACTTCTTACGGCGGCCCGGCATTTACGGAAAACGACAAACAGTTTGTGTGCGGCGATGAAATTATTGCAGGGCAGAAAGCCAAAGTTGAAGAATTAAAACAAAAATTATAATTCAGGCTTAAATAAAAAGAGACGGTTCGTTATGAACCGTCTCTTTTGCTGTATTATGATTATAATTTTAAAAGCGTTTTTAATTCCTGTACTTTTTGAGCAAATTTTTGCAGGGTTACGGCAACTGGCTGCGGCGTGGTTAAATCTACACCGGCATTTTTTAAAATGTTCAGCGAATAATCGCTGCCGCCTGCTTTTAAGAAACCGAGGTATTTTTCAACGGCGTTTTCTTTGCCGCTGAGTATTGCTTCGGCGAAAGCTATTGCGGCACTGTAACCGGTTGCGTATTTGTAAACGTAAAACGGTGTGTAAAAATGTGGAATGCGCGACCATTCGCTGGCAAGTTCTTTATCGGCGGTAAGAGCCGGGCCGTAATAGGTTTTGTTGCTTTCCAGCCAGTAGTTTTCAAGGTTTTCTGCCTGCAGGCTGCGCCCGGCGTTAATTTCTCCGTGAGTGTAAAGTTCAAATTCGGCAAATTGTACCTGGCGGTAAACCGTGGTGCGCACTGCTTCCAGAAACTGGTTGATAAGATAAATTTTTTGCTCAGGGGTAGCGTTGGCAAGTGTGTGTTCCAAAAGTAAAATTTCGTTTGTTGTGCTGGCAACTTCGGCACAGAAAATGGAATAGTCACTGTTGGTATAGGTTTGCGCCTGGTTGGCAAGGTAGCTGTGCATGGCGTGGCCCATTTCGTGCGCGATAGTGGAAATGCTGTTGTAGCGCGGCTGATAGTTTAACAGAACATAAGGATGTACGCCGTAAATACCACAGGAATAGGCGCCGCTGCGTTTGCCTTTGTTTTCGTAAATGTCAATCCAGCGGCTTTTAAAAGCATGCTTTAAAGTGCTGATGTAATCTTCGCCAAGCGGAGCGAGTGCTTCGGCAACACGACAGCAGGCTTCTTCAAATGTGCAGGCAAAACTTTCTCCGGCAGATGAAAGCGGCATGTATAAGTCGTATGGGTGCAGCTCATCCAACTTCAAGGCAGCTTTTTTAATGGCAATATATTCGTGCAGGGGTTCTAAATTATTATGTACTGTTTTAATTAATTTGTGGTAAAGTTCTGTGGGGATATTATCTTCGGCAAGGCTTGCCGTTAAAGTATCCTCATATTTGTGGGCAGTGGCATAAAAACGGCTTACGCGGCACTGGCCGGTTAAAGTGTTGGCCAGCGTATTGCGGTAGTTATGGTAAGTGCCCATAAGCGTGCGGAAGGAATTTTTGCGTAAAGTACGGTCGGCGCTGGTCATGTTCAGCAAATAATTGCCTTCGCTTACATTGGCGGTATTGCCTTTGCCGTCTGTAACAGGCGGAAATTCCATATCGGCGCTGACAAGGCTGCGGAAGATAGCAGTGGGCGACGACATGGCAAGTCCGGCCTGCGAAAGCAATGCTTCCTGCTCCTGCGGCAGCACATGCGGAGCAAGACGCAGCAGGTTGGCAAGATAGAACTTAAATTCGTTAAAAGAAGGCTCTGCCAGGCAGGACTCTAAATAATCTTTGGATAGTGAAATTATTTCCGGTTCAACAAATGATACCGCGTTATTAAAATCAGCCAGCAGGCTTTCGGCTTCGCCGGACATGGCCTGTAAAGCTGAGTCGGTATTGTCGGCATCAAGCTGCAGGCGTGCATAGGCATAAATTTTGGAAATTTCTTCCGAAAGTTTAGCCTGCTTTTGCAGTGCCTGCAATAAAATTTTCGCCTCACCAAGGCGGCCTTTAAATTCTTCAAAACGGCTGAGTTCTGCTTTTAAATTTTGGGCGGCAGCCTGCCAGCTTTCTTTGTCTGCATATAAATCATCAATTTTCCATTTGTAAATTTCATTTATATCTTTTCTGGCAATGTTGCTGCCGTGCGTGGGAATATTTTGCGTCATATTTTTAATCACTCCTTGCAAAAATTTCAATACTTTATTATTATAACACAAGACGATATATTAAAGTTAGAGGCGGTAAACATGAAAATAATTTTAACGGCAATCGGAAGCAAATACATACATACAGCATTGGGGCTGCGCAGCATTCGGGCATATGCAAAGGCTAAAGGAATTGAAACGGAACTTATTGAAGATACCGTGCAGACGCCGCTGTTGGCAGTGCTGGCTGAAATAACCGGAAAAGTACCAGATGTCGTAGGGCTTTCGGTGCATATCTGGAATAAAAATTATGTTTACAGCCTTATCAGGCTTTTGCGCAAAGTAATGCCGCAGCTTAAAATAATTGCCGGCGGGCCGGAGGTTTCGTTTGAGCCGGAACGCATTTTTAACGAATGTCCGCAGATTGATTATATTGTAATGGGCGAGGGCGAAGAAGTTTTTGTGAGCCTTATAAACGCCTTGCAGCAAAACAGCGAACTGCCTGCACATGTTGCCTTTAAAAAGGATGGGCGCATTATCAGCAGCGGCGGCACGGCTGTGGTTGCCGATTTGGATGTGCTTGAATTTGCTTATCCTGATTTAACGGATGTTATTGCCGGTAAAAAAATAGTTTATTACGAAAGCACGCGCGGATGCCCGTTTAATTGTTCGTACTGCTTATCGGGAATATCGCGCAATGTGCGCAAAAGAAGCCTTGACAAAGTTTACGCTGATTTGGACAGGATGATTGCCGCAGGCGTGGCTTTGGTTAAATTTGTAGACCGCACGTATAATCTTGACGAAAATTATTATCTGCCGATAATGCAGCATTTGGCAGATGCAGAAACCGATGCAACTTTTCATTTTGAAATAAAAGCTGATTTGCTGACGGAAAATGTGCTTAACTTTTTAAAAACAGTTCCAAAAGGACGTTTTCAGTTTGAAATAGGCGTGCAGACAACCAACGCAGCAACTCTTAAAGCCATTAACAGGCGCGATAATTGGGAGAAGCTTACAGCCAATGTAAAAAGATTGCTGAGCTATGGGAATATTCATCTTCATCTTGATTTAATTGCCGGGCTGCCGTACGAGGGAATGGCGGAATTTGAAAAATCTTTTAATGACGTATATGGCCTGCAGCCGGATATGCTGCAGCTGGGATTTTTAAAAGTACTTCCGGGTACGGTAATGGAAAAACAGCGCTTTGAGCATGAGCTGCGGTATATGGATGAGCCGCCTTATGAAATACTGTCAACTAAATACATGCCATATTGCGGTTTACGGTTTTTAAAGGTTTTGGAAGATGTTTTTGAACATACTTATAACAGCGGAAGATTTGTATATACGTTAAAATATTTAACGGAAGCAGAGGGGAATGCCTTTGCTTTTTATAAAAAGTTTGCTTTGTGGTGGCAAAAACGCGGAGAATATCCGCTTGGGCATAATGTGCGCGGCGTAAGCAGGCTTTTGTATGAATTTGCCGCTGAATGTTATGCAGAAAAGCTGGCAGATATCTGCGAATTGCTGCGTTTTGATGTTTTAATGTTCCAGCCAGGCTGGAAACCTGAGTTTTTAAAATGGCATTCGGAAGAATTAAATGAAAAAAGCATGGCATTCTGGCGTGATGCAGAAAGAGTGCAGCGTTATCTTCCTGATTATAATTTTGCAACGTGGCGGCAGATTCAGAAAAAATATGCCATAGAATATTTTGACATTTCGCCGTTTACTTACGAAAAAACAAGAAAGTATTACCTGTTTATGTATGAAAACGGTGCAGCCAAAGCAATAGAATTAAAAGATTTATAAAAATCTCAAAAAAGTAGTTGACAAGCGGATATTAAGATGTTATTATAACTAAGCTGTTTGAAGGAAGCGGCTTGAAAGAAAAGTGAAGAAAAAACTTTTCAAAAAAAGGTGAAAAAAGCACTTGACAAACCTTTGAAAGTGTAATAAACTATACAAGTCGCCGGAAAACGGCAGCACCTTGAAAACTGAACAAGAACCAAGAAA